>Ga0307410_10000007_pt1 | contig 96941 bp, 115 predicted proteins | sample 322Ometagenome_3_FD_203707 | JGI IMG/M metagenome (GOLD analysis project Ga0307410, IMG submission 203707) | Maize rhizosphere microbial communities from greenhouse at UC Davis, California, United States - 322HYB-O-3 | ecosystem: Host-associated > Plants > Roots > Rhizosphere > Soil | place... | reverse complement strand
GCTGTCATCCTTATTCTAATTTATCTTTTGTAAATGCCGTTGGAAACCGATCTAAAAAAGTGGCTTACGGAGGCAATCGCGCCGATTTTACCACAATTGCGGGCGGTGTAGTTCCGGGACTTATTTTCCTCAAACCGGATTATCTGGAGAATAAAGACGACTGGCCATTTTTTTGGGGAGAAAACGAATGTATTATTGATGGAGGAGCGTGGTATGTTTTTCTGGCGAATGCTGTAAATGATCTGGCTACGGAGAAAAAATAAATTTAAACACATTGAGAAATATAGGTTGGCATGCGGTTAAAGGCGCTTCGCTTGTTTGAAAACACAGAGCAAACTTGGATTTAACCGCAAGGTGCGCAAAGATCTACGCAAGGTTCGCAAAGTTTTCACGCAGAATCTGCAGATTTCTGCAGATTCTACAGATTTATTATTTATTAATTATCTGCGTATATCTGCTTAAATCCCTTTAAAATCTGCGTGAAAAAAACTTTGCGTCTTTGCGAGATTAAATAAAAACTTTGCGATAAAATTAACCACAACATAAACGAATCTAAACATGAAACAATTTCTAAATATTACGATACTAATTTCCTGCTTGTGCTTTGAGTTAGGCTGGAGTCAGGAAGCCCAAATAATTGAAGATTTTAAACCTTCCTCGGTTAATCAGGCAGATAAACAATTTCCTCAGGTTAATTCACAGCGACGAGTGCGCGCCAGTATTGCGGCGCCTGGTGCCAATAAAGTCCAGCTTGATCTTGGCGGAGTAAAATATGATATGCGAAAAGATGCCAACGGCGTTTGGACCGGAGAATCAAATCCTCAAGATGAAGGATTTCATTATTATCAGTTGAATATTGATGGCGCTTCGGTTCCTGATCCGGGCAGTTTATATTTCTACGGAGCAGGAAGATGGGGCAGTGGAATAGAGATTCCGTCGGGAGATCAGGATTTTTTTGCCTTGAAAGATGTGCCTCACGGTTTAGTAAGTGAAAATATTTATTTCTCTAAACTGACCAATTCTTTTAGACGCTGTTTTATCTATACGCCTGCCGGTTACACAGAAAATACAAAAAGCCGTTACCCTGTACTGTATTTGCAACACGGAAGTTTTGAAGACGAAACGGGCTGGCCGCAGCAAGGAAAAGCAGGTTTGATTTTAGATAATTTAATTGCGTCAAAAAAGGCAAATCCCATGATTATTGTAATGGATAATGGGTATGCCAATAAACCTCAAAGCAAAGAATCTGCAGCTAAAAAAGAACGCCCGGAATCTGTTTTTGAAGAAGTGCTTATTACCGAAGTTATACCGATGATCGATACGAAGTTCCGAACGATCGCCAATCGCGAAAACCGTGCAATCGCCGGTCTTTCGATGGGAGCCAACCAAACCATGCGTATTATGATGAATCATTTGGACACATTTTCTTATTATGGCGGATTTAGCGGTACAGCCAATTATCCGAGTATAGAGCCTATCGATGCGTCTACTTTTTTAGAAGGAAAATACAAAGATGGCAATGCGCTAAATAAAAAAATCAAACTTTTTTGGTTAGGATTAGGGACTAAAGAACCAAATCCGTTCCCGAAATCTATTGGTGCTTTTAAAACGATGTTAGAGCAGCAAGGAATTAAGTATGTCTATTACGAATCGCCTGAAACGGCTCATGAATGGCTGACATGGCGCAGGTGCTTAAACCAGTTTGCTTCTCAATTATTTAAATAAAGTTATTATAGGGGTTGAAAAAAAGCAAATTGTAGGTTAATGATAGGTATTAAGAATTAAAATATGTACATACAGTATCATTATATTTAAGCCTCATTTTAAGTTTGCTTTTACTCGATAATTACTTTTAAGTTCATGTAATTTAAAAAAATACCCGAAAAAATGTTAATTTTTTCGGGTACAAATATTATGATTCTTAAACTAAACTTGCTTATAATCACTATGCCAAACAGCTTCTTCCGGGCCATCGCCCTTGTGTCCATCTAATTGAATCACGAAACTTTTCGCAGGAAAGTAAGGTGTAATATGAATGTCCAGCAAAATTCTGTCCTTTTGTGTTTTGTCTTGCTCAATCTTCATTACAGTAAACTTCTCAATAAGATTAGTCGGTCCTTTAATTCCGTCTAAAAATTTAATGATTTGACTTCTTAAGTCAGCTTCAGTTCTGGTAGTCCAGTTTTCAAAAGCTCTTCTGTTTAAGAAATCGAAAAGCACTTTTGTAATATGATCAAATACCCTAACTACTGAATATGTTTGTAAACCTAAATTGTCTCCGTTAAATAATGTTTTAGCAGAGAAAGCCATAATCTTACTGTACTCATTTACCATTGGTACAAGTCCCATTTTCTCAAGTTCGGAGATTTCACTTTTTTTCAAATCAAAGCGAACACTTTCTACTTCATTCAGGCCTCCAAACTTTTTACCTGCCACAACCTGGGACATTAGAGTCTTATATATTTTACCAGCTAATGATGTTGATGGTGGTAGATATAAATTATCTTCTTCTCCTACCTCGTCATATTTGCTTCTTCCTAACAAATAGTTACACGTCATAATAGTATTAGATTTATGCACATCTCCTCCTGTATGATTGGCATTAAAGAAAATATCAATAACATCGTCAGGCGTTTCAAGATCTTGAAAATCAGTCAATAAAACAGCTTTATTTTCATAAGCCATTTTAGACCATTTATCTAATACTGCATTGGAGCCTAAATAGCCTGGTACCGAAAGAATGGAATAGTTATTTCTTAAATCTAATCTGTCAAAATTATGTTTCAGTTCATTTGACACATAATCAATGAATAAGGTATTATCTAAATCTTTTAATTGGGAAATATCTGCATTTAATATTGTTACATTTTTGATTTTATCACTTTCCGCGTTTTTATAAAATAAAGCAACACTTCTATAAGATGTTTCTAATTCTCTTGAAACATTTAAAGCATATTTTAAGTTTCTATTTAAAGTTAAATCTGCAGATGTGGCTTTTGCATTAGCTACTTCAATCATTGATTCAACAGAGTTATTACCTTTTAGGAGGTCTAGCCATAAATCTAATTTATTGGTTAGATTTGTTCTTTCTCCTTCCCATTGAGCGTCGTTAAGAAATATGTTTTTTCTGGCTTTCCTGGTTGGATTTAAATTTGATAGTCCGTCAATTACGTTTTCTAGAAAGGCAAAACCACCATATTCGTTTAGTAAATTTATTTTATTGCTTGGGGATTCCTGCAGCAATTGATCATTTGAAGATCCTTGACTTTTTTGTTCTTTAGTTTGAATTGCCATATCTATTGTTTGTTGTTGTTATTGATTTCATTCTTAGCATTTTCAAGTAACTCTATTATTGCATCCTTAACGGCAGGATCCTGCATTGCCTTAATCAGCCCTCTATTACTGGAAAGTTGACGTACAATTTTATAAGCTTGTTCTTTCTCTGTGCTTAATTTATTTAAAAAAGGGCTATTTTCTTTAATTGATTTGGCTCCAAAATCCCCTAAATTTTTAAATACCATTGATTCTTTCAAATCCGACCCTTCTTCTGTAGTAAATTCAAGATCTACAGTTGGCTTAAATTTATCAAAAACTGCCTCTACTGTCTGCAAATCATATATTGCTTCAGGTACCACCGGCTGATCATTTGTAAGTTTTTGAATTAATAGTGTTCTGTTTGAAGGGATTTCCAAAATTGATTCATTAGCATCAATTTTTACTTCATTACCACCAATGCCATAATTGAACATGCTCATATTTTTATAAGATTTAGTTAATTGTGTAAAAATAGTAAAATAATACTTACAAATACTATTTGATTTATAGTTTTTTATTTACATTTTTGTAGAATTCTTATTATGTAAATTTAAAAGCATAAATTTTTCAACATTTAATTAGTGTCAATTTGGTATGAAATATCTTAAATATCCGGTCAATCTAAAATCTTTGCTAAAAGGTTCAAATGAAAATTTTTGCAAAATTGAAGAATCGATAGCGTATAATATTATGATGATAATTACAACATCTTTTGGAGAAATACCAGAAACGCCACATTATGGAACTATAATATGGGACTTAGAGTTTAATCAACATATTAAAAAAAGGGACTGGGAGGATTTGGTTAGGAAATCTTTATATGAATCTATTGGTGAATTTGAAAAAAGGCTAATACTAAATGAAATTACTATTTCCTTAGATGAGATTGATGACAAAGAGCTGCGTTCAAGCATTAGAAGAAAAGCGAGGTTCTGTCGCATCTATGACTAAGTTTTATCTTTGGTTTTTCAAAACTAATAAAAAATGAATACTAAAGGTCATTGTTATCCAAAATATGTAATCCTGCAGGCAGTGTATTTTAAATTAAGATTTACCCTTAGCTATCGTGACGTTGAAGAAATAATGAAAATTAGAGGAGTGCTTGTGGATCATGCTACCATTCAGCGCTGGGTTTATAAATTTACGCCTTTCATTGAATCAGAGATGAAGAAGAGAAAGGTCAAAGTGGGGGCAAGCTGGAGATTGGATGAAACTTATATAAAAGTAAAAGGTATTTGGTGTTATTTGTACAGGTCAGTTGATAAATTAGGTAATACGGTTGACTTTCTTTTGACTAGAAAAAGACAGAGAATGAGCGCTCAGTCTTTTCTAATTAAAGCAATTACTAATAACTGCAGGCCACGAGTAATAAACATTGATAAAAGTGGTTCTAATACTGCCGCTATCAAGGTCTATAACAAGCGTTCGTTCTCAAAGATTAAAATCCGACAGTGTAAATATCTCAACAATATTGTAGAACAAGATCATCGTTTTATAAAATGGCGTATCCAAAATGGACTAGGTTTTAAAAGTTTTGAATCGGCCAAACGAACATTGAGCGGAATTGAAGTTGTGCATATGCTGAGGAAGAATCAGATGATTAGACCAGGGATAACTATGTTTAAATCATTCTGTAAATTGGCTGGCTAACTTTTAAATCACCTAAATTCTTATATTTGATTTTGATAGATGCGACAGAACCTGCTATGGCGCTTTTCTGCCTTTAGGAATTTATAAACAAGATAAATTAATAAAACAAAAAATATTCCCGCACAAAAGAGATGAAATTTTCCTTTCCACGGCAAATCGACTACGGCTGGCATAATAAATGAATTAAGATCATTATCAGTATAACAATCTTTTATTTTACAAATAGTATTTGCTGTTGGAAAAAGTGCTATTAAAAACGCCATAATTGCTAACGTTTTACAAGCGGCCCGTTCGTATTTGTCACTACCTTTATAACTAAATAAAAAAATTCCTAAAAAGAAAAGTATAATTACGAAAAATAGACGAGCCGTACTATGATAATAATGACTTATGGAAGGTAAAATCGGATTATTGTAAAAATATGAGCTTCCCACACAAAAGAAAGGTAGTAAAATACCCAAATACCCAATTAGTTTTCTCAATTGGAGATATGATAGTGCAAAACTCTCATATTCCATTAGGTAACCTTCCTTCTCTTTTCGTTCCTGTTCCGGATCACTTAATTTTTTGTATTTATCGTAGTAATTATTTGCCACCGAAATCTAATTTATCTGGTTGATGTTCAAATGGAACGCCTCCAAACTTTCCATTTAAATAATTCTTTCTTAAGTTTAAATCGAAACGGATATTAGGAAAATCTGAAAGTGGAAAAATATCAGAAATGCCATTTTTCTTTTCCGTTAACCAAATTTCGTCTTGTCTCACTATTCTTTCATCCATCAAGAGATCTTCATGCGAATTAAAAATTAACTGTCCTTTCGCATTCCCCAAATTAAATGAAAGATATTGGCCTAGTATTTCCCTAAGTAATATAGGATGTAAACTTGTATTAATATCATCAATAAAGTAGTTAACCCCTTCCCCATATGAACGAATTAGAGCTGGAATTAGATGTAAAAGCACAATTGTTCCTCTAGATTCTTGATCTACGTCAAACTCGATAATACTTCCGTCCTTTCCGTAATGTATGCATACTAATTTAGCAATCAAAATTTCACCTCTTTCATTTTTCAAAGCAGTACAGTAATCACCCATATTATCTTTGAAGGAGTGATGGGTTTTTTTTTGTAAAATCGCAGATATTTGTGTTATAATATCTTTATTATCTAATCCTAAATATATAGAAATTGGCACTAAGTTGATTTTTAATTCGTCAATGCCAAGATTTAAGGGTTTAATAATATTATTAGCTAATTGAAGATATTCATTTTTTAATGAAAGTATATAGGCAATGTCATCAAATTCATATGTTGGAAATAGAAAATCGATTTTTGTTTTAAACCAATCACTAACTTTAGAAATCTCGATATCTTTAATTAAATCGAAGCATAGTACAGACGTATGAGGTAAAAGAGCTTGTGATAGTTGAATTTTTAAAGTTTCAAGTGCAGGATTGCTTGGAAAATCAACAACATTGTTTTCATGTCTCTTAAAAATAAGTTGTACCTCTCCGTTAACGACTTTAAAAAGCTCTTCGTAAATTATGTGAAGTTCTGAATTAAAATTTATCTTGTATGAGTATACAAAATTATCAATTAAAATGTCTAATTCAATTATAATTGGTTTTCCAGAATGTAAATCATCTAATTTAAATGGTGTAAAATTTTTAATTGCTTCAACGCTTCTTAAAAAATGACTGCTTTCAACGACCTTTTTAAGATAGTAGAGGCATTTAAATAAATTAGATTTCCCAGAGCCATTCGATCCATAAATCCCACTAGTTTTGAGAATGCTAAGATTATCATTTACCGTAACAACATGCTCTGTAAAGCGCTTGTAATTACGTTGCAGCATATGGAATACTGCCCGATTTTTAAATGATCTAAAATTTTCTACTTCAAGACTGATTAACATAAGGTGATTTTTTCTCGTGATTTTTTCACATGACGAATATCTGAAATAATAATATAACTTTTACATTCTTACTGTTAAATTTTTTATTATTTTTTAAATACTGATTTTCAATGTTTTATACGCTATTGGACGATCTTAAAATATTGGTTTAAATGATTTAATCACGGATCGTGCATCGCCATATTTTTTCACTTATACCTTTGAATTTGCGTAAAGTCTTTTTGGCATTAAATTCACTATAAAATTTGAAGGATATTAAAGCATGGTGTATCTATATGGACAAAAAAGTGTTTTTATCATTTAGATTAAATTTATCAGTATACATTAAAAAATATTAAAGTTGCCAGTGATGGAACTATTAGAGAAATTGACACTCTTAAAAAGTATGAATCTAAAAATAGTGTGCCAAAAATAATAATGACAGAGAGTTTTGAAAGTTAAACCATAGTAATTGAAGAATATATTAAAGGATATGATTTCTCTGAAATTGGTTATAATTATTTGAGTGTAAGGAAAATTTTAAAACGAATTTATAATATTTCACTAGTTTTAAAAAGTAATTTGGGGAGATCAATGTGTTCATAGAGACTTGAAACCACAAAATATTAGAATCGTAACTGAAGTTACACGAATGGTTTTAGAATTTGCTATAACAGCATAGAGCTGATTTTTTTGTTTAGGAATAATATGCTTATAAAAGATTTTATGGCTTATTACCTTTATAAAGTTTCGAACCTAATCTGCTAGAGGTCTTATTTTGCTGAGTTTCTACTTTACAAAATTCGATTTGCCACTATTCTGCCACAAAAACTTCGAAGGGTGAAATATTTTTAAAAACCGCCTTAAGTTTTTGTGGCAAAATGGTTCCAACTCCATAATCAATGTGCCACGATTTTTCTACAAAAATTGAAATACTTATATGATGATATATGTCTATGTTTATAATTTTAATTTGAGTCTTAACTTGTCGTCTTAAATATGTATAAAATCTGTTTATCGACAAATATTACCGCTAAGGCAGTAATATTTGTTTATTGATGCATTAACCTCGGATTAATTTAAATATTTTAAAATATTTACTGTTAAAGCGGTAAAAAATGCAAAACTTTGTAGTTTTTTAATCTATATAAGATAAAAATAACTATATTTACTGCTTAGACGGTAAATATGAATGATTTTGATTTAGGAAAGTTAATTAAAGAACATCGCAAAGCTGCCGGACTAACGCAGCTCCAATTAGCAGATTTAGCAGGTATCGGCAAAACAACTGTGTTTGATATTGAAAAGAATAAAACATCTGTAAGATGGGACAGTTTAACCGCAGTCTTGAATATTTTGAATATTGATATTCAATTCATAAGTCCATTAAAAAATAAGAGATGAGAAAAGCAGTAGTTTATGTTCACGGTACGAGAGCGGGTGAGCTTATGGAAGAAAAAAGCGGAAGATATTTATTTATCTATGATGATGATTATTCTTCAGAGCCAGTGTCATTAACGATGCCTTCTTCCCACAAAAAATATTCATTTCTGGATTTTCCGCCGTTTTTTGAAGGGCTGTTACCAGAGGGTATAATGCTTGAAGGTCTTTTAAAAATAAATAAAATAGATAAGAAAGATTATTTTTCACAGCTTATGGCTGTAGGAAATGATCTGGTAGGGGCAGTAACGGTTAAAGCTGAAAACGATGAATAGATGTTCGATTACTTATAAACCTTGTGGAGGAGATCTGTATAGCATAGAAGGCTTGAAATTATTATCTTCTAAATTGCTCTCATTAGAAACGCTTCCTTTTTCTGCATCAGAACTACGGCAGGAAGCAGCAAATAGAGCAACTAAGTTATCAATTCAGGGTGTTCAGCCTAAATTAAGCGCCGTATTATCGGTTAAAAACCAGCAATTTGAAATTGTAGATCAGTACGGTAATTTTATTATCAAACCGCAGAGCGATATATTTCCGGAATTACGAGAAAATGAAGATCTTACTATGCGAATGGCTAAGGTTTATGGAATTGAAGTACCGCTTCACGGACTGATATATTCTAAAGATAATTCGAAATCTTATTTCATAAAAAGGTTTGACCGGTATGGTAAAAGCAGGAAGTATGCCACTGAAGATTTTGCACAGCTGACAGGGAATTCCAGGGATACTAAATATAATTTTACGATGGAGAAAATTGTAAAAGTGATAGAGGACTTTTGTACATTTCCTTCAATTGAAAAAGCAGAGTTTTTTAAGAGAATACTATTCTGTTTTATCACTGGTAATGAAGACATGCATCTCAAAAACTTTTCCTTGATAACAAAATCAGGAAAAACAACTCTAACGCCTGCTTATGATTTCCTGAATTCGTCTATTGCTATTAAAAATCCGCAGGAAGAAATGGCTCTTAAATTAAAAGGAAAAAAAAGCAATTTTAAAGCGGGTGATTTTATTGATTATTTTGGAAAAGAAAGATTAGGGTTAAACGATAAAATTATCGATAGCGTTTTAAAATCAATGTTTGAGAAGACAACGAAATGGAATGAATTAATTGAGATTTCTTTTTTGTCTGAAACAATGAAAGAAAAGTATTTTAAATTGATGAAAGAACGATTGGCGAGGTTTTAGTTATTGATATTTTTGAATTTTGTATTGATTTAATTTTTAGTCCAATTTCTCATATTAGCTTAGTTATTAGTTTTGCAAAAAAATAGTAAAATCAAACGTGCTTTAATTAGTATATCTAGTAGTGTTAAATTTAGTAAACATAAATGGGACTTGTTATTTCCGAGCTGTCTTTTTTTTTAACTGCTTTGGGAAGGCAGTTTTTATAATTTAAAAGGAATGTCAAATTATGATTATCATGGACTAAAATTGTAAGAGAGGTTGTGAATTCATAATTTGTTCGTGCAAAAAATGCTATAATAAAATGTATATTCAATGGTACCTTATTTAACTTTCTGATTTAATATTTTAAGTCTATTATGTTGTTTTTTTATGCTATAATCGGAAAAAATCCGATTATCTATGAAATTTTTAGCAATAAATAAACTATCCTTAATCTAAAATTGAAAAAAAGGGACACGCTCTATTGTGATCTGGTTCATTTTTATGCCCCAGATCATTAGCTTTTAGTGTTGTAAGAAATAAATCAATTTTGAGCTTAAGTAAAACAACAAATAGTAACTACGGATACGCAATGTGTTTTCAAAAAAAATAAAAGAAAGAGCTTAGAAGAAATTTGAAGAGCATCTAGTGATTTTTCATTTTGTGCAGTTTGCCTAATACACTTTCTTGATCATTGCTCCTTAGAAGCGTTTCAGATAAACTGCTGTTTATCTGTAGTTCCATCTGGTGTGATGTTGAATTCTTTTTTTTGTTTTCGGCAATATAGAACTCTCTTTTTTCTTCATTATCAATAGATAGCATGAGCTTATATTGTGTCCAGCTAAATTGTGTCCGCACTGCGGACACAATTGGAAATGTTCTGTGAATTTTCGATACCAATTTAATTAGCAGTATGAAATCTGGTTCCGTATTGATGCTGCTCTTCTTCTGCAAGATAATTAATCAAGTAAACACCGTGTAATCGGGTTTATCTTTTCTCTGCCGTTCAATTGGGAAATACAAACGTGTTTAAATTAGTATATTCGGTTGTGTTAAAATTAGTAAACTGGATAAGTTTTAAAAACTAAAAAGAATATGTGTCCATGTCAATTGCGTCCGCACTGCGGACGCAATTGGAAATATACTGCAAAACTTTTGATATCCTTCAACTTGTTTTTTTTGCTCTAAATGGATTGAAGTTCTTCAAGACTCTTCAAATTCAGAAGTCTTGTGGTAAGCGAATGTCACCTAAACTTGGATTTAAGTTTCTCCATATCTTCCATTATATTCACATCCAAAACTTTTGCATAATGCTGTGTCTGTTTAGTGTTGGTGTGTCCCATCATGGCTGACACGTTTTCGAGTCTTACTCCATTCCCTAAAGTGACAGTGGTGGCAAAGGTATGTCTGGCAACATACCATGTAAGATGCTTGTCTATGCGGCAGACATCAGCAATTTCCTTAAGATAAGCATTCATTTTCTGATTGGAAATTTTCGGAATAAGGCCTTTTTGTTGGTTTTTGTATTTCGAAATAATTTTTTCAACGGTAGGTAGTACCGGGACATTGGCTCTAATGGCAGTTTTTGCCCTGCTGGTCATGATCCATAAATTTCCAGTAGAATCTTCTGATAAGTTTCTTTCGGTCAGATCCATGGCATCGACAGGTGCATATCCTGTGTAGCAGCTGAAAAGAAATATGTCCTTAACTTTTTCCAGACGCGGCGTTGAAAATATTTTATTCTCAATTGTATTCAGTTCCTGCTGTGTCAGGAAAACGGCATCTTTTACACTGAGCCTTCCGTCATAGATATTGAATGGATTTTTTATGATTAAATCCATTTTAACGGCATAATTGCAGGCGGTTTTATACATCTTAATATATTTTACCACTGAATTGTTTTTAATACCTGTCTGGTCTTTGAAACTGCTCTCGTATTTAAGGAACTGCTCCAGTTTAAAGACAAATGAGCTTGATATTTCAGATGCGAGCATATTTTCCTTTTTGTAGTTACTCGTAATGAAATCCAAAAGTAAATCTTTCGCTCTTTTGTACTTCTGCAGTGAAGCAGGTGCGCGCTCTCCCGAGTTAACTCTTTTGGTGAAGAATACATTGTATGTTTCCAAAATTTCAATTATGGTGGGGCCTTGTGGCTGGTCTATTTGGACTTTGCCTGTAATTTCAGCTTTTAATAATAAAAGGTTGACCTCGGGATCAATTCTAAAGAGTTCAGTAAATTTTTTGGCTGCATTCAGTTGGAAAAGATCAAGTAGATTTTTGATTACTATTTCCTTTTCAATTTTAAGCGGGTTTCTGAGATTATTAGTGCTGGCCCATCTTTCTTTTAAAATGGCTTGCCCGGTTGACATTGAAATTTGTTTGTCATTGAAACTCAAACGGGCATAGATAGGAGATTCGCCATTTTTGTTTACCCTGTCGGATTTCTGGTAGAAAAGTACTTTTAACATGTTATCTAGTTTTAAAATTAATAATCAAATTGAATTAAAAATTTTAAGAGAGCCCATTGACAGCAGGGAATTCCCGGGGAATTCTTTCTTTTTAGTTACCCATTTTTGAGAAAAAAGATCCTAAAAAATAGTGGGTAACTAATAGGGTAACCGTTCTTTGCGAAAACATGTGCTTTTTGAAAAGTTTGCAAAAACAAAAAAGCCTTTAAACACTAGTGTTTAAAGGCTTTTGATTTTTAAAGTTTCTTTTGAAACTTCTACTGGCGGAGAAAGAGGGAAACTCCAAATATCTTTTTATAAAATTTAATCGATTGATTTATATGACTTTACAAACAAATTAAAATAGGTTAATAATAAGTTTTGTTCACTTTTTTGTTCACTGTAGAAAATCCGCAATTTCAATGCTTCCCGACATATTGAACACTTTTTTGTCAAGGCCAAAAATCCAATTTGCGTTCACATTATATTTTTGAATAATGTTTTCAATATGCGTAACGGTAAAATGATTAGTACCTTTTTTAATTTTTGAAACTGTTTGTGGAAGAATGTTTATTTCTCTACAAAAGTCTATTTCACGATTTACTTTATTCTGAAATATCAGAACATCAATTAATCGCAGAATACGTTGATCAGTTTTTTGAATTGCCGTATTTTTTAAGTCCATTATGTAAAATTTATTTTTACAACGTAAAATTATGGCTTAGGTCCTTGCTCTGGTTTTTTGTAACTTTTACTTTTTGAATATATGTATCGCCCATGACATCAATCATTGTTATACCTTTTCTATTTTTTGATTTTATATAAACATAGTAAGTTCCAGGTGCAACGTTTATTAGGTAGTTTCCATTGTTATCAACAGTTGTTTCTATGTATGGTTCTTTTCCATTTATAAATGGTACTAGTTTAGGAAAAAGCTCCTCGTCAAGACTTTTAAATTTTTCGTCAGTTTCGCAATTATATTTTACAAGATCTTGATAGTACCTATCTACATCTCTTTGAGCAATTTCCATACGCTCTTGGTATTTTAATTTTTCATCGCCTTTAGCCTTATTATATAAACTAGTGTAGTTATCAAGGGTTATTTTCGATAAACTATAAGTACTTCTATATGACTTTCCGAAATAATAGTTATTCCACAACTTAAAATCGAAATTATTTGCTTTTATGGAATCGACTACAACTACTGAAGCTCCTAAATCAGGTTTGTCTCCTTGATATTTATTAAAGTAATATGAAACAACACCTTTAATTGATGAATTTGTCGCAGGAGTGGTTATACTTTCTTTTGTATATGTACCATTTTTATTTAAAATAACTTTTCTTCCACCTTCAGTAGTGGCTATTTCTTGTGCTTGTAGAAATGTCGAAACTAAAACTAAAGCGAAAAACGTGATTTTTTTCATGAGTAAACTTTTCATTATTCGATACATTTTAATAGTTCCTTAAATTTTTTATCTCGTTTTTCACTAACGTCATCATCTACATAACCATTAGCAGTATGTACTCTTAGCTTACTAATTTTTTCGTTTAAAAATCTTTTGTAGTTTTCGTCACTCAGAGGTATGGCAATTGATCCGCTCCAGAGTGTTGATTTAATACTTGTATTATAAACTCCATTTGCAACAATTGACTCTGGAAAATTTAAAACAATTGGATCTGCCCCCTCAACTTTAAACATAATCTCTGAACCATTCTGAAGTGTAAATATTGAAGGTGATGTTACGTTTAATTTTAAAAATCGATCATTGTTAACTTTCATTAGAGCAAACCCTGTAGAAAAACCGAGACCCATTCCGGAGATGGTAAAAACACCTTCCTTTGTTTCCAGTATTTTATCTTTGGTAAACTCATCAACTTCATTTCGTTTGTATTTGCATTCTTGAGCGAACGCAGCATTTGCGAAAACAAATGTTAATGCTAGTAATGTTTTTTTCATGAGCAATTTTTTAAGGTGTTTAAAAAGTTCTTTTGATAACATTAAAAATTCGATATACGTCATTCAAATTTACTTCGAACGGTTCATCATTTTTATTTCTAGATGCGAGTGTTAGCATACCAGTTTCATTATTACAATCCGTAATGTCTTTATGATAAATAGCATTTTTGGTCATTAGAATAAAACCATACTTATTTTTATGAAATCCGTCACACCACAAGTGTCTTCCAATTTCACGTGCTAAGACTTCTGCACCGCTGGGAGTATCATTAATACCACCACCGTTCATGCTATTATTTTTTATATTAAATGCTAAATAATTTCCTTTTGCAACTTTATCTACTGTAAATGTTGCGGTACTGAATTCTGAGTGCAATTTTTCTTCGTCGTTATATGCTTCTAAGTATGAAGCGTATGCTTCAAACGGTACTTTTATTACTTCTATTTTGGTTGATCCATCTGGATATTCGTAAAATTTTATTCCATTTTTATTTACGAAAATTTCAATTTCATCATCTGTATTCGATAATTCTACCTCGATTTTTTTCGGTTTGTTCGGTGCAGAAGCGAAATAATTTTCAATTTCTTTCTTTTCAAGTTCGGATAAGCTTTCTCTTTTTACTGCCATTCGAAATGCATCACTTGACATTCCTATAATAGCCCCAAAGTCAGCGTTTGTAAGCTTTTTGTCTTTTTTAATCCTTTGGATATTACTATAAAAGTCCATTTACTTTATTTATAATTAGTATAAATAGGAACATATTATGAAAAATTGTTCGCTAAATGTTTTAAAAGACGAACAAATGTTCGTATGTTTGCTCTGTACAAATGACAATGACAAATGTACTGAAAAAAAGTTCTTTGAAATACTGAAAACCGTAAAATGAAAAAATAAGCTCTGTGGGTTTAAGAAAACCTTTTTGAGAATGAGCTGAAAAAATAAAAATCGAATATAGGTAAGCCGTTGCGAGTAAGTCGTAGCATCGAAGCAACAACGGCGCGAATTTCAAAAGACAAATTATGAGAACATCAATATTTAAAAAAGCATGGGAATTATTTAGAAAGTTCCGAATGACATTTTCTGAAGCGTTAATTGAAGCTTGGAAAATAGTAAAAAGAGAAATGTTAGTGATTGCTTACAATAAGATTCCTTCAACGAAAAGTTTTCAAAAAAAGAAACTGGAAGCTAAAAAGAAATGGCAGGCAATTACAACGATTACTTATCCATGGAGAGATCATTTAGTGGTAAATAATGCAGCTGCAGCCGGATATTACGGAATTGGAAAATACTGCGGGGATTAACAAAATATAACTTCAAAAATATGTCTACAACAACTACAAAGAAAAAGCAGCTTAAAGACGAAATATATACGATCATCCGGAATGATATTCCTTTAAGAGAAAAAATTGCAGCTCAATTAAGTATTCAGGTTCAATCTGTGTACTTATTGGCTGTCAGAAAGTCAACCAAATTCAGTTTGCCTTTTGTGTTAGATGTGATTTCAGAGCATCTTCGAAAGCCACAAGAACAACTAATTGATGAACCAAAAGAGCTTAGCAATGTCTAAGCTATTTTCAGTAGAAGATGTGATATTATTTTTTATCGCTCTTATTCTACTTCTCGGCTTGATAAACTTAATTAACTGGATTTCTAAAAAAATAAACAGATGGCAGTAAAAACAATTACAATTCCATTGGAAACATACAAATGTCTGCGGGGGCATTTAGAACAGGCGAATGAAATTTTCAAAAGTCTGGGCATGGTTGGGAGTGTCGAAAGTAAAATTGATGCTCCTAAATCAGCGCCGAAAGAAACAAGAACTCAAAAAGTCAATAAATATAAAGACTTAATAGCAAGCGGTAAACGGGGCACGAAACCGGATTACCTTAAAAAGTAAAGCCACTATCGACAGTGGCTTTACTAATCAAAGAGATTGAATCCCCTGATCTAATCTCTACAAGTGATGATAATTTAATAAACAAATTGGACGTCCAAATCCTAATTCTATTTACTATGAGAGCAAATTTAGTACAAAAATTCGAAAAAACTAAGTTGTCGAATGACAAAACAAAACTCCTTTTAGGCAAGTGTTTGAAAAAAGCATTTGCAGATTCTATTTCAGATGCAGAAGAATCAGAAGAAATACTTGCTCTGGCTTGGAAATTCCAAGTTCCACAATTTGATGAAATGTTTGAAGATCATCAAAATCACGATTATCCACCTTTTAATTGCTAAGCTATGGACTTCGATACAGAAAGATCTATGAGAATGTTTAATCTATTTATGATTGCGTTCGTAATCGCTTTTACAATTGGATTCGTGATAGGTGCTTTTACCTGGTCCATTGTCTGTAACAATATTTAATCTAATTCAAATTCAAACAAAATGAAAAATATAGAAATCAAAGGTTTAAACCTCACAAACTTTAAAGGAATTTCAAAATTAACGCTATCATTTGAGCACAATACAGATATTTTTGGCGCTAATGGTACCGGAAAGTCTACAATTTATGATGCTTTTCTTTGGCTGCTTTTCGGCAAAAATGCTGAGGAGAAAAAAGACTTCAGTATTAAAAATACAGTTGATACTTCTTTGAATCGACAAGATCACGAAGTTGAGGGATTCTTTGAAGTAAACGGAGATCATATCACATTAAAGAAGATCTACAAAGAAAAGTGGTCAAAGAAAAAAGGTTCAGAGATTGCCGAATATACAGGTAATGAAACATTGTACTACTGGAATGAAGTTCCAATGAACCAAAGAGATTTTCAGGCCAAAGTTAGCGGAATTATGGATGAAACAATTTTCAAACTAATTACAAACCCTTTCGCGCTTAACTCAATGAAGTGGCCAGAACGCCGAAGCATAATTACTCAAATGGCCGGTGAATTTACCGATGCTCAGATTGCCGAAGGAAATCCGGAATATCAAGCTTTATTAGCAAACCTGACACAAGATAAAACGATGGCTGAATATCTAAGCCAGATTAAAGCAAGTGTAAAAAAATCTAAAGATGATCTCAAAGCAATTCCAACTCGAATTGATGAAGTTTCCAAAACAAAACCGGAAGCTTTCGATTTTAAGAATCTTAAAAATCTGCTTGGTGCCAAGGAATCACAAGTATTGGCTATTGATGAAGCGATCCTAAATAAATCTGCAGGATTGGATTCTATTTTAAAAAGTAATGAGGAGGCCAAACGCACAGCATCAAATCTAAGATCAGAAATTTCAAGTATCGAAGGTGAAACAAGAACTAAAGCAAATGCTTCTCGTAAAATAGACACTTCTGAATTAGACGCTTACAATACCGGACTTCTCAATAAAAAGGGGGATTTGACGACTGCGGAAAATAGTTTAAAAACATTAAAAGGTCTGGTTGAAGGAAAAGAGTCTGACATCAAATCGTTAGACGGTCAAATGCAAGCTAAGCGCGAAGAATGGACCGCTGAAAATGCAAAAGAACTGGCGTTTGATCAGGATTCTTTTTGTTGCCCAACATGTCAACGTGCATTTGAAGAGTCCGACGTTGAAGTCAAAAAATCTGAAATGTTAACCAACTTTAAAAGTAAAAAAGCCGCTAATCTAGCTGAAATAAACCGTCAAGGTGGTTTATTAAAAACTGAAAAAGAAAACTTAGAATCTGAGCTTAAAACTTTAAAAGAAAGAGTTGAAAATGGTCAAACTATAATTAATGCACTGAAACAGGAGATAGCCGACTTACAAACAAAAATTGACGCTGAAAACGCCAAAAAAAATAATGCTGCACCGGTTGATGTTGAAGCAGTTTACAACCAACTTCTTCTTGCAAACGCTGATTATAATGCTAAGAAGGCCGAACTTCTAAAAGTTGAAGCAATTATTAAAGAAGAGCCAAAAGTTGATGATGAACAACTAAAAGCAGATAAAAAAACATTGTCTGAAGAAATTGAAGCAATCAAAGTCAAATTAAGAAACGAAGGTCAAATATTGGCTGTTGATGAAAGAATCAAACAACTTACTGATGAAGAAACAAGATTGGCTCAGGAGATTGCCGGAGTTGAAAAAACTCAATTCTTAATTGAACGTTTTGAAAAAGATAAAATGTCAGCAATTGAAAACAATGTCAATTCAAAATTCAGAATTGTAAAATTCAAAATGTTTGAGGATCAAGTTAACGGAGGAGAATCTCCTGCATGTGAAATCATGGTAAATGGTGTTCCTTTCTCCGACGCAAATACAGCATCTAAGATTAATGCCGGTATCGACATTATCTCAACTCTTTGCCAGTTCTACCAAGTTTCTGCTCCAATTTTTATTGATGGCGCTGAATCAATACACAGCATTTTAAGCACCGATAGCCAATTAATCAGGCTGGTTGTTAGTGAGCAAGACGAAACTTTGCGAGTTGCATAATGACTGGCGTAAAAGTCAAAAGAGACTCCGACGGAAACCTTATAGAAAACTGTAAAGAAAACGTCGGAGTTAAAATAGGAAGTTTTGACTGTACGGCCAATTGTCCGCATAACCAAAACACCGGAAAAGAAATTCAAACTGAAGCTTTCGAATTAAGGTTCGTAAAGTGTTCCAAAATCCAAAGTAATCAACTTTTAATAGAAATATAATGAGTATGTCAGATAGCGCCGAATATTGGCATGATGTCAAAAGTCACAAAGGAAATTTAAGACATGTGTTTACACATATAAAAGGGATTCCTTGTGGGCATTATCACATTGAGGAAACTAAAGAATTCCGGCATATTGACTGCAAATCATGTCAGAAGATTGTAGCTGAAATGGGCAATATTTTCAACCTTGACATGAGGACACACAAAGAATATAAAGAAGAAGAAAAAAAGAAAAAGGAGGAAAACAAATGTTCTTGTGGAAGTCAAATGAAAATTAGAACTAATTCTAAGACTGATGAAAAGTTTTTAGGATGTCAGAGATACCCAAAGTGTAAAAACACAAAACCATTAATTAAAACACTAAAATAAAAATGAACACAGAAAACACCCCTGCACAAACTACTAATGCAAACGTTGCAAATGTGCAACCGTCCCAAAGTGAAAGATTTACAAATGCAGTTTTAAAAGAGTTTTCCTCAAACAACGGAGCTGTTACGCTGACACCATTTCAAAAGAAACTCTGTCAAAACTACTTCATAAAAGTTGATCAAACTTTAAAAGACAATGAGAAAAAGAGATTAGCTAAGCCGGAACACAGTCGTGATCTTTTACCGTTCACTTGGGAAAATGTTAATATGGCAAAGCTTGCCGTTGATGTTATCGCTTATTCAAGTGTTGAATTGGATCCTACACAGCCAAATCATATTAGCATTGTCCCATATAAAAACACGGCAAACAATAAGTTTGATATGGGATTTTTGATTGGTTATCGTGGTATGGAAATCAAGGCTAAAAAATACGGATTAGAAGTTCCAACAGATGTTGTTTGCGAATTAGTTTACTCAACTGATAAGTTTAAGCAATATAAGAAAGATCTAAACAATCCTGTTGAAACGTACACTTTAGAAATAACAAATGATTTTGATCGAGGAACTGTTGTTGGAGGATTCTGGTACCATGAATTTAAAGATACTCCTGAGAAAAATAAAATCAAGGTGTTCTCTTTAAAGGACATTGAAAAAAGAAAACCAAAATATGCATCTGCCGAGTTTTGGGGCGGGAAAAAGGATGTTTGGAAAAATGGACAAAAAGCAGGAACAGAAGAAGTTGAAGGATGGTTTGAAGAAATGGCCATTAAAACAATTTCGAGAAATGCTTACAATGCTATCACAATTGACAGTAAAAAGATTGATGATAACTATTTGGCAATTCTGCAGAAAGAAAATGAAATGAATGATTCTATAATCCAGAATCAGATTGATGCAAATGCGAATTCTGAATCATTAGAATTTGACGATGCTGAACTTGTTGACGATAAGGTTTTAGAAATATCGGTAGTCACAAGTGAGAACTGTTCTCCAGAGCAAAACTCTCAGCAAGCTATGAGTTTAGATGATACCGGTAATCAACCTAATTTCTAATGAAATTAAAAGTTATCTCGACAGGTAGTATTGGTAACGCTTACATTCTCGACAACGGGAATGAAGCGTTGCTTATTGAGTGTGGTGTCAACATCATGGATATCAAAAAAGCTTTAAATTTTGATTTTTCAAAGGTTGTTGGATGCCTTGTTACTCATGAACACAATGATCACGCGAAATCAATTAATGATGTGATGAAATTGGGAATAGATGTCTATGCTTCCAATGGCACGTTCGCTAAAACTGGCACTTCGATTAAAAGCCATAAGCAGAATGAAATTGAATCAAAACAAAATTTCAGAATTGGAAATTTTAAAATCATGGCTTTTGATGTTCAACATGACGCAGCGGAACCGTTAGGATTTCTAATTGATCATCCGGATTGCGGAAAGACACTTTTTCTTACTGACACAAATTATTGCAAGTATACTTTTCCGGGACTTAACAACATCATTATCGAGGCTAATTTCTCAAAAGAAATTATTGATCGAAAGTTCGGCGCTGATAGTGGAAAAGAGTTTTTGAGAAATAGAATTATAAGATCTCACTTTTCATTAGATAATTGCAAAGACATGTTGGCCGCAAATGATTTAACCGCCGTCAATAATATTGTTTTGATTCACTTGTCAGATAGTAACTCAAATGAAAAACAGTTTGTGAAGGAAGTTTATGACCTGACAGGAAAAAATGTAACAGCAGCTGTTAAAGGATTGCATATTGATTTTCATAAAACACCATTTTAAAACTAATTAATTATGCTCTACAATCCAGCAAAACCGATAGATGTTCAAAGAGCTGCCGAAAAGCTTAAATACTTTGTAGAGTATAATAAAGTGTTTGAATTGTCGGCAAAGAAAGTTCCTAAAACCTATCCGCAGCTTAAGTATGCTCATTTAATTATGTCTTGGTTTGCTTTAGAATATGGTGAACAATTAGAATATATAAAGCTTGAGTACTTTAAAAAACTTGTGAACCCTGCGATTTTCGAATATGAATTTGTGAACAGGATTACGTCGGAAGTTCGTACTGAATATAAAAGCTTGGCGAACATTACTAAAGATGAATTGACATTGGCAATTGATCGATTTAGAGATTATTCGAGTAAACATGCAGGAATCTATCTTCCGGAACCTAAAGACACTGTTTACCTCAGAGAGATAGAAATTCAGGTTAAAAATAATGAACACTATTTATGAACCAGCAAGAAATCAAATTTGATGATCTATTTCACATCGAAAATAAGATCAGTAACCAGGAACATTTTGAACGGAACAAAGAACAATTTTCTAATCAATGCAGAATCGTCTATGAAGCACTTTTAAGAGGCGAACGCTTGACAACGACAAAAGCATTGTTGAATTACAAAGTTGGTGATTTACGCAGGCGAATTAAAGATCTCAAAGACATATGGAATGTGCCTGTTCAGTCGGAATACAAGGAAGGAAAATACAAAGAATTCTTTTTAATAATTAATGAATAAAAAAATATCATGGCCAAAACAATCACAATTAACTCGGACAAGTTTACTGCAGCATTAGAAAAGATTTCAGAAAAAGAAGTTGAAATTAAGGGTGCTTCGATAAGTGATGCATTATGTGCATACTCTTATGAGCTGTTAAAAGGTCCAACAAAAGGAGATACACTTAATCGAAAAGGAGCGCATATTGTTCACGATGATTTGCAGATAAAGTTCGATCAACTGGATGTCTTTTTTGCACATCTTGATGATGCTTACACCGGGAACACCAATACAACACAACTCGCAGAATTAGAATCTGAAATTGAAACCGAAAAGTATCATGTCACAGGTTTCAAAATATCAGGAGTTGAAGAAAACAGATCAGTTATTCTTTCCGGTTGGAAAGAAGTAACAAACGGCATTGTGAAGTTTGATTCACCAAAAATTAAATACTCAAGCGCTTATTTGTACATAAGTGAACTGAAAGAAAAAGTACAAGATGCCATTGATGAGGTTGAATTATATATGAACGGTAAGACAGCTCCTCAGGATGATCCAAATCAGCAGCACATGACGTTTGCTGAGGAAGATGCTGCTTTTGATAATGCCAAAGTTTAACAATGGCATTTCAGTTACGACCGTATCAAAGTGAATCCATTAATTTATCTGTTGAATTTCTAAAAGGCAATTCAACAGATAATGCTTTGGTAATACTTCCTACTGGATCCGGAAAATCTGTTGTCATTGCTAAAATATTGGAACCGCTGGAGGGCAAAACAATTGTTCTCCAGCCTTCAAAGGAAATTCTGGAACAGAACTATGAAAAGTTCTCAAACTATGGGAAAGCATCAATTTATAGTGCCTCTGCAGGAGAAAAAAGAATCGACAAAGTTACTTTCTGTACGATTGGCAGCGTGATAAATAAGAAACATTTGTTCAAAGGACTTGAAAACATCCTGATTGATGAATGTCACCTTGTTAACTCGGATGCCGGCATGTACAATGAGTTTATAAAAGCTTTTCCAAATGCTAAAGTTTTGGGGTTGACTGCTACGCCTTACAGATTGGAGCAGGTTTCAACCGGTCCGCAATTAACCTTTTTAACGCGTAGTATTCCAAGAATATTTAACAGGGTTCTTTACTACGTGCAAAATGATGTTTTGTTTAATGCCGGCTTTTTGGCTCAACTGGAGTACTACAATTTTGATGTTATTGACCGAAGTAAATTAGAACTTAACAGCTCAGGAACCGACTTTACACAAACTTCTTTACGAAGATATTATAAATCGATCGACATGCCGTCGAGAATAGTAAAAACAGCAACAACGATTTTAAGTAAAAGAAAAAATATATTGATTTTCTGCTCTTTAATCGAAGAAGCTAAAGCAGTTCAAAAACGAATACCAGGATCAGCAATTTTAACCGGAGAAACTAAAAAGGAGGAAAGGGAAAGGATTCTGAGTCAGTTCAAAAAAGGTGTTATTAAATGCCTTATTAACGTTGGAGTTTTAACAACTGGATTTGATTATCCGGCACTTGAAGCAGTCCTTATGGCACGATCAACAATGTCTCTTTCTTTATATTATCAAATTGTTGGCCGCGTAATGAGAATCTTTACCTACCCAGATGGAACAAAGAAAATAGGCTGGTTTGTTGACATGGGAGGAAATATAAATTTCTTCGGTAAAATAGAGACAATGCAAATAAAACAAACTGAGGAAGGCTTATTCTCAATCTGGAATAATGGACGACAATTAACGAATGTACCATTCATAAAATAGAAAACATGGCTGATGATAAACTAGATTACTTCAAGCTCATGCGTGATTTTTGGGATTTTGCTTTTAAAAATCCTGAAAGTATAAAGCCAAACCATTGTGCTGTGTATGCCTATGCTGTTGAACACTGTAATCGTTTAGGTTGGAAAGAAAAGTTTGGCTTTCCAACCTCGATGGTTTTAGATTATGTTGGAATTAAAAGCTATTCAGTTTATAAAAAAACCTTTGATGATTTGGTTCAGTTTGGTTTTTTTGAAGTAGTGGAATATAGTAAAAATCAGTATTCAGCCAATATAATTGCTTTGAAAGAAAATAGCAAAGCACATGTCAAAGCACCTATCAAAGCAACCGAAAATAACGAAGAACGCTTTGAAAGAAAATTACAAAGCACATATCAAAGCACCTTACAAAGCACATGCGAAAGCACGGTGAGTATAATAAAACAAGAAAACAATATAAACCTTATAAAACCTTTAAAAGAATTTACACAAAATGAAATTTTTGGAAAAGAGCTTTTAGAAAGTCCAAGTTGGTTAGAAACAATTGCAATACAAAATAAAATCCGCCCGGATGAAATAGAAAATTGGATAGAGATTTTTAACACCAAATTAATTTCCGAGTTCGACAACAAAAATTATAAACAAGATTATGCCGGCCATTTTTCAAGATGGCTTCCAGGTGAAATTTTAAAATCTAAAAAAGTAATCAACAATGGAAAACAATCAATCACAATCGAACGGAATAGGTAACATTGGTGTTACACCCATTGGACCGCACAAATACAATTATTTGAAAAGTAAACCTCTTGATCATTTGACAGATTTTGAGAAAATGCAAATTGAAATTTACGAGGCAAAAAGAAATTATTCACCGGAAGAAACCATTTTAAAAACCGCTGATTACTTTGAAAAAATTTACAAGCCAAAAGAAAAAAAGGTTTTTGAAATTACAGCACTTCAACTTTACAAACTATTTAAGATCAAATTTCGACAGATACACGGGAAGAAACTGCAGATTGTTCCAAATGTTACAATTGAAAACTTAGAACCTCTGATCTATTATTTCGCCAAAGATGAAAGATTCTTCCAGTGTAAAAATTTATCAAATATTACCGATCCAAGTTTTGACAAGGGCCTTTTGATTATAGGTCCGTTTGGGAATGGTAAAACCTCCACAATGAAAGTTTTTGAGGAAATCTTCAGAGGCATTTCTGGAATTGGTTTCCGTGGTTTTTCTGCAAATGAAGTTGTTGGAATGTTTGAAAAATGCTCTTCCGAGACTGATAAAACAGATTTTGAAAACTTGATGTACAAAGGAACTCGCTATTTTGATGATGTTAAGACGGAAAGAATCGCGTCAAATTACGGAAAAGCAAATCTGTTCAAAGAAATTATCGAGGAGCGTTACAATCGAAAAGTAAAAACTCACATTACCTGCAATTTCAAAGAAGGATATCAAGGGGATATTGAAATGGCTCTGGCAGAGTTTGGAGAAAAGTACGGTGCACGTGTTGACGATAGAATGTTTGAAATGTTCAACGTTGTTGAATTTAAAGGGAAATCTTTTCGAAAATGAACCACATACGCCAGCGGAATCACTTAGAAATTCAGCTGAAAAACTTCAAAGATTATGTTCCCTTGTGTCCGAATGATTCCTTGCCAAAACTCCTTCAGGAAATCACTAAAATTCAAAATCGCTTAGAAAAAATAAGGGAATTTACAATTGATCAATTACTTCAAGATGTTACAGTCGTCGAAGATACCAAGCAAAGCAAAATCAACTTTAGAACAATTTAAAATGGAAAGCACCGAAATATTATTAAAGCTGGTCGCTATAAAAGACCAAATCACAGACTTAGGAATCAAACATCTTGAAAACCAAATGCCAGTCGCATTAAGCGATGTCGGCATATTGCTAAGGCCTTTTACAGGTATAGACACTGCTCTAATTTCTGCTATAAAAAAGCTTTCAGAAGAATGTCCCGGATCCATTCCAAAAGCAAACAGCCTGAAACCATGATCAAGAAAAAGGAAAAACATTTAATTGGTATAGATCCAGATGTTGATAAATCCGGAGTAGCTTTTTTAAGTGGGAATCAACTGCAGCTTGATAACCTGACTTTCTTTCAACTTTTTGATTACTTCGTAGAAATGAAAAAAAAGTATCCAGATTTAGAAGTATTTGTCGAATGTGGTTTCTTGAATAAATCTAATTGGCATCGTAAAAATGATCAATCAGCTGCTTTTAATGCGAAGATTGGATCATACACAGGTGCAAACTTTGAAACGGCCAAAAAGATTGTTGAAATGTGTGAATATTTGAAAATCACTCATTATAAAATTAAGCCAACAGCAAGTAAAATCACTAACAGTTACTTTAAGCAAATTACAGGCTATACAGGACAAACCAATCAGGAACAACGCGACGCCTTTATGCTAATATTCGGAAGGATTTAAGCAATTACATCATAAACATTTTACAGCTCTCTATCGAGGGCTTTTTTATTGGCTAACTAACATCTAAATAACATTGAAAACCTATCACATGGATCTACAAAATATCAATATCGAAAAGATAGAAACTGAAAAAATCGTAAAAAGTATTTGGGTTGCCAAAACAACTTTCTTCATTCCAAATAAAACGGAAATTGAAATGAAAGGAGTAAGCGAGATAAACGCTTACGAAAAACTTTTAGAGTTTCTGTCTTTTGACCAAAAACCGACAGAAGTTAAAGAGCTGCCAAACGGAAATAAAATCTACTACTTTAAAAAACATGGAAGCAATTCTGCTAGCTAAAAACTTTAAACTGATGCAATATGAAAAGAGTAAACCAATTGCCAATTGCAATCAAAAAAGAAGTCCGACTGAAATGGAGAACATTAACTAATGATCAACTTCTAACGCATTTGATTGAGAATTTCGATTATCAATTAGGCAAAACAACATTACGAAACTTCATGTATTCGAATGGGATGAAGAAAACAAATTGTTTTCGATGGAAACAAACGGAAACGGATTATTTATTAAAACATTACCAGTCGAAAGGCAATATTGAAATAGCCAAAAAACTTTCTACCAAAAGGCGACCGGTCACAAAAAAGAATGTTGAAAAGAAGATGAAGCTTTTAGGGATCAAACGTACAGCTGAAGAAAAGTTATTAATAATTGGCAATCATAAAAAGCAAGGAACTTATTCAAGAGCAAATTACAAGCGCTGGGAGCAAAAGAAAATTCCTGAAGAAGGATTGACCATTACAGTAAGAAATGGTCGTCCAACATACATGATTAAAGTTGATGGGATCTTAACCCCATATCCCAGACATCGATATGCGCAATTACATGGACAAATTGAACCAGGAATGCGAATTCATTATAAAGATTGCAATCCCCTCAATATTGATGATAGCAACTTTGAGCTTCGGAGAGGCTGTTCCTATTCCAAATTAGAGCAGACAAAGTATAACAGATATTGCCGGGATTATATTATTACAGCCAAGTTAAAAGAAAATACCACGGCTAAAAATGTTACTTCTCCGGTTATTAAGCCTACTACAGTCGGAATTATTACTCTACGAATTAACGAAAAGACGGTAATTCAAGTTAAGCCAGGAACCAACATTGAGAAAATTAAAGAAAAATATAGTGTTCAGAGAATGCTAAGTAACGCTAAGCAATAACTATTAAAACATAAAAATATGAAACCATCAAACGCTTTTAAAGACACTATTAAAAATTACTTAGATAAAAGGGCAGCCGAAGATGAATTGTTTGCCGTAACGTATCAAAAGGAAAACAAAAATCTTAAAGAATGTTGTGATTATGTAATGCAATGTGCAAAAAAAGGGGGAGCAGCAGGATATACTGATGATGAAGTTTTCGGCTGGGCTGTTCACTATTATGATGAAGATGATATCAAGAACATAAAGCCGATTGCAGCAAAAGTAGTTGTTAATCATAGTGTAGAACTTACTCCAATTGATATCGAAGAAGCTAAAAAGATTGCTCTGGAACGTGTTATTTCCGAAGAAAAAGACCGTCTTAAAAAGAAAGTTTCTCATAAGAAAGCGGAATCCAGTAGTGTTGTTCAATCTGAATTATTTTAATTATGAAACCAAAAACCAGATTGCAAGTAGAAGTTTGGAATCTTCATCGAAAACTTTCCAAACCAGTAGAACACGAACCTTTTGTTATCTCTAAGCACGATTTTTATTACACCACACATTACAAAAATCTTATTTGTTTAGAGTGCAACCATACTTGGAAACCTGATGTAGGTAAAAGTTTTTCTTCTACCGCTTGTCCCTCATGTAAAAAGAAAGTCAAAAAACTAGAAATTCATAACGGTCAGTTTATTAGAATCCTTAGTTATTCAGTTGTGCAGGTTGTAGACAGATTTCAGGTAGTGAGATATTTTTCATGCTGGAAAATCATGTATAAGGACAAAAAACCAACATACAATTTCAGAAGTTTATTTGAAGAATGGACCGATTATGATAAGAACAAGAAAGTGGTAATTGGTCGAAATACAACTTGGACCGGTGATGGTTTTAGTTCTTCAGATTATGAAGTTCGTTATAATAATCCTCGCTATGGACAAAGCGAATACGATCGATTTGCATCTAATTTTAATTGTCCTGATGCAGAATTTCTACCAAGATTCAAAAAATATGGTCTGGGAAAAGATTTTCATAATTGCGATTACAGATATCTTTTGAAAAGGCTTGAATACAGTCCCAAAGTTGAAACGTTGTTAAAAGCGAAGCAAAAAGAACTGTTATTCTATGCAGTACACAAAGATGAGCGATATAACTTGTACTGGCCACAAATCAAGATTTTATTACGTCATAAGTATAAACTTAATGATGCCGGAATCTGGTACGATTACCTTGAGCTTTTGAAATACTTTAAAAAGGATATCCGGAACCCAAAAATGATCCTACCTCAAAACCTCAAAAAAGCACATAACGAATATGTAGCCAAAAAGCAGAAAGTTATTGATAAACAGAATGCGGAAAGAGAAATAAAAAGACAGGAAAACGAAAGACTGCGTGCCGAAGCTGAAGTTGCTCTTAAAAACATTAAATCAGAGGTATTTAAAGATTTTGCATTAAAACACGGAAAAATACAGATAGTGCCATTGTTAGAAGATGCTGATGTAAAAGAAGAAGGCAAAGTTTTAAAGCATTGTGTTCATACTAATAACTATCATAAGAAGTCTGGAATTTTATTAATGTCTGCTCGGATTGATGGTAAGCGCCTCGAAACAATTGAGATTTCACTTGCTACGTACTCCATTATTCAATGCCGCGGATTTGATAATAAGCCGACGGAATATCACCAGCAAATAATTGACACACTAAAGAAAAATATGGGCAAGATCTCGAGATTGGTTGAAAAACAAAAGCAACTTAAAGAAGCGGATTCCACTTTAAAAAATCTGCGAAATCACGCAGCGTAATCATTAAATAAAAAAACATGAAACTAATATTAAATAGTAAAAATTTACTCGAAAAACTATTGATTTTAAACGGCGTAATCAATTCGTCAAATACTCTCCCAATCCTGGACAACTTCTTATTTGAGATCAGTGAGAATTTGCTAAAAATCACGGCAACCGATTTGGAGACAACAATTAGTTCGACACTGGAAATTACGTCTCCCGATAAAGGATCTATTGCTATTCACGCAAGAATGCTAATTGATATTCTAAAAGCTTTCCCAGAGCAGCCACTTGAGTTTGCCGTATTAGAAAACAGTACAATGGATATCACATCATCATCCGGAATTTATTCAATTGCTTATTCTTCGGCGAAAGAATATCCTACAGCTGTTTTATTTGAGGATGCTCAATCAGTAAATATTAATTCTAAAATCCTGAGTAAAGCGATCACTAAAACTGTTTTCGCCACCGGAACAGATGACCTACGTCCGGTAATGATGGGAGTATTATTCCAGTTCTCTGAATCCGGATTAAATTTTGTGGCAACAGATGCACATAAACTGGTAAGGTACACTCGAAAAGATATAACCACGCCTGAGCCTGTCGAATTGATTGTTCCAAAAAAGCCCTTAAACGTACTGAAAGGAATTCTAGCAACTTTAGATACCGACGTTGCACTTTCATTTAACCAGACCAACGCAATATTTGCTTTCACCGATTTTATTGTCATTTGTAGATTGGTGGACGGGAAGTACCCAAACTACGCCGGTGTTATTCCGAAAGAAAATCCAAACAAAGCAGTGATCAATAGAAATACTTTGTACAACTCGGTAAAGTGCGTCTCGATTTTCTCCAACAAGACAACAAAGCAGCTGGTTTTAGATTTCTCAGGAAACGAGATCCATTTAACCGCTGAAGATGTTGACTACTCAAACAAAGCAAACGAAAGATTGGCCTGCAATTACATTGGCGAAAATACCAGGATTGGTTTTAATGCCAGATATCTTTCCGATATCATCAGCAATGTTACTTCGGAGGAAGTCAACTTTGAATTTTCACTTCCAAGTCGACCGGCAATTATGACGCCGGCAGATGGTGAAACGGAGGAAGAAAGCCTCTTTATGTTGCTCATGCCAACACTTATTAACTAAACCACATTAACCGCCCAATTAGGGCGGTTTTTTATTAATCCAAAAAACAACATATGAAAACAATTTTAGGAATCACAGTAAAAGAATGGATCCGGATTATTATCGGATTCATCATAATAATTGCAATTGCATTGTATGTAGTTGAGCAAGGAAAAATTAACTCTTAAAAGATAGATCATGAATTATAATGAAGACTTTGAAACAGAAGAAGATTTTGATGAAATGGAAATGCCAACCCCTTGCCAAAAATGCGACGGTTGGTTTGATAATAATGACGGTACCGCTTCTGAAAAGTGGTTTCCACGAACAGTGATTTGTTCCGATTGTGGAGAAAAAGAGCAAAATATAATTGAGATCGAACAGGACATTGAAGATATGCAGGATGAAATCGATCAAGCCAAAGATTCTATTTCCAGTGCCAATGAAACGATCTCCGAAAACACTTCTAAGATTGAACAGCTGCAAGAGAAATTAAAAGTATTGGAGGAGGATTAATTATGAAGCGACTTAACTATTACCAGGTTCACAAGAACAAATCTCCACAAAAGTTAAGAAGGACAAAAGCGAAAAAATCTCACCTTCCATTACTAGCCATTTTGATGGCGATGAGCGCAGTTCAAATTGCAATTATTGAAAGTCAAATTCACATTAGTCCAATGGCAAAAATTACTAAAATGTTACTTGTAGCTGTTGAATCTGCATTGGCGATTATCGAGATTGCCAAGAAAAATAACCCTAAAAGACTGTATTATGAAAGTCGTTTTCAGAAATCCAGTTCCGGTAATTAAAGCAGATTTAAAATATTATAAGTGTATTAACTGCAAAGTCGATTTTCGATGGTCGGAGGGCTGCATGAGCAGAATAATACCAGAAGGTAAATATCACGATAGGGTTGAGTGTCTTTGTGAAAAATGCTCAGAATCATATTTAACGAATCAATTAAAATTAGAATTATGAACGCAAATTATTATTTCTGCTCTCAGGCAGTTATTGATCAGTTTAAACCTGAGCAAGTCTCAAAACCTTTTAAAAGTGGTTTTGAATCAGATGGTGATACACCACATTATATAGCATGGTTAAATTGGGATGAGGTTGAAAACTATTTTGAAGTGGTTGTTAAACCAAACAATGACGACGAAAATAAAGAGGATATCGATTTTTGGTGCTGGGAGATTATTCCCGGAAACATTGATGTTGAAAATATTGATCTCGAGCAGGCTCAGCTATTTGGCTTACTATGGGAAATTCAATTCAGAACCGGCCTAACCAAAACCTGCAATCAGGCTATGACAATTTACAATCTGGCAGAACGAGAAGGTTTAAATCCAATCGAATTAATTAATAAAATCGCTTAGTTATGAAACCGTCACTAAAGCAAAAGCAGATTCTTGATTTTGCTGTAAAGAACGATAACCAGATAACCAAAAAGCAGGCTATTGAACTAATTGGTCACTACTACTTTTTGAACGCTCAAAAGTATGTAGGTGAGGTGCTCAGTCGGATGGTAAAGTCAAAGCTGCTAAAGCGAGTAAAGAATGGTTTATTCGAAATCTCCACAGAACGAAAAGAAACTTCAAAAGGAATTGTCAACCCTAATCAATTAGAATTATTATGAATTGGATATACACAAGTGATCATAAACCATTAACATACTTAAAAGGTGATTGGGATGGTGAAAGTAGTGAGAAAGTATTAGTTGAGGATGAAAACGGAAAGCATCATATAGCCTTTTTTTGTAGTGGTTATATGGATGGATCTGCATTTGAATGTTGGTATGATAATCAGGGATTTGATTTAGACATTGAAGTTATAAGATGGATGTCAATACCCGATTGAATATTATTGATGCAGATCAAATTAAAATTATGAAACAAAATAAAAAAGTAGTGGCAATTAAAGTAGACGGATGCGCTCATCATAATCTTGTAATAACAGGTGAAATGCTAAAGGAGCAAGGTTATTTTATTCCATCTGATATTAGAAAAGTACACATAACATTTAATACTGAAAAAAAGTGAAAGCACTATCAATAAAACAACCTTGGGCCAGTTTAATTGCTCATGGAATTAAAGACATAGAAAATAGAATCTGGAGAACTCATTTTCGTGGTAAAATTTATATTCACGTATCAGCTCCTAAAAAGTTTGATATCGCATTGACTGATGAACAAACAAAATTAGCTATGCCAGTTTTGAAAACCGCTTTTGACGGAGTCATGCCATTTGCTGCCATAATCGGAGAAGTGGAAATCATCGATTGTGTAATAAACCATCCATCAATATGGGCTGAGCAAACCGAAGTAATCGGAAAAACACTAGAAGGTGATCCGATGTATAAAACAAAACCAATCTGGAATTGGGTACTTGCTAATCCGGTCCTTTATGAAAAACCTATTCTAAATGTAAAAGGTAAGCTTTCTTTCTGGGAGCCGGGTATTGACATTCAGGAATGCATCGGCTGCTCTCAAAAATTCGATCTCGAAGAAATGGAAGAAGATGATGGTGGCGAAAAGTTTTGTCCAGAGTGTTGGGAAGTATTATCGCCTGTCATGGCTCAAGAAGTAAAGGAAAATGTTGCTAAATCCGAATAGTACATACAGTCGAAAATCGAGCATAGTTCACGACGAAAACGGTTTTCCAGTATTGAAATTTAAATCATATCTGCTTGACTTTAAAAAGTTATCTGCTGATGCAATTAAATACATGAACAGATATTATGAAGCCGCTCCGGCAAAGTTTGAGGTTCTTATCAATAAAAGCCCTCAGCAATTTGAATTGTTTTAAAAAGCCACTCACTGAGTGGCTTTTTACTTCGCGGTCATGTAAACCATATTATAACGTGTTTTTGGATAACATTTTTGTTATTGTTTTGTTGTCATTTTAGCAAAAAAGAGAATGTAATATTTTCATTACCATTACAGATTAAACCAGTAAAATAAGGCTTTCGATTAAAATATAATACAAATTGGTAGCAGTAATTTTTTACCTATTGTTAACAACGCATATAAAATGTTAAAAAGATTGGCTTTCTTTTTAAAATTATAAAGCATAATTTTACATCATACTAAAAAAGCCCTACCCGCAAGTTATTGCAAATAGAGCTTTTAATACGTTCCTTGAATTAAATTCTGTTTGACCTGAATAACCTAAAAAAAACAATTATAATTATGAAAATCAAATTGTTAGGTTAAAACAGATTGGACTACTGTTATTTAGTCCCTTAATTAATTCTTGTTTATTATGGCTAAATCCAAAAAGCCGAAAAAATCCCTCAGGGAAAAAGTTGACATTATTGCTTCACTGTTCCAAGCTTTGAAGAAAATTGTCGAATTTATTAACGTAATCTTACCTCTTCTGTAAGATTTTAAAACTGAACTCCGATAGCTCTAACTATCGGTTTTCTTTTTTTTAATCCATTAATATTGAAAAATGATAACAATTTTCAAAGCACAAATATAAGTAAAAGTTATATCATTCGGTTAATAAACAACACCTTTTTTAGAACGAAAAGACCATATATTACGGAAACCCACATAAACACTATGTGCAAGGTATTTTTTATTTTTAGTTGGATTATTGGCGAACATGTTTTCTAAAGGATCTTATTATATCAAAAATACCCGCACTTATTATTATTTTGGTCAATAAATCAATAAGACCAGACCATGCGCCAAGCTTACCAATATCCTTCATAAATTCAATTTTATGTAGTGGATTTAAAAACTGAGGAAAGTAGAGTAGTATGTTTGTAAAGAAGTAATTAATCCCAGTACCAGTTAGGTTTAGATAAATTTCTTGAATACTTCCCACAAATAAGCAAAAACACAGAAAGCTAATTATTACTGTTACTAATACTGCCTTAGGCCAATTTGTTCCATGATTACTAAAAATGCTAGATATCCTAATTGCAATTATTGATCCGTAGTCACGCTTGAACAACTGTTCTTGTTGTAAATACCTGAGTAAATATTGTTGTGAAATCCGGTAATAATCAATTCTGTCTTTATTGTTATTTTGTTTATTTGCAGATGTATATAAATCGTTATATACATTGTAATAGTTAAGAAAATTATCAACGAAGTTAAGATCTGGAATTTTTGCATTAATCAATTTTATAGATGATAAGTCAGAGTTTTCAATGTCAAAAATATATCGCAATTCGAAATTTACGTTTTTAATTTCAAGCACACCTACGGACGAGTTACTAATTTTTAATTCCGCGTTCGTAATTTTTTCAAACTTGCGAAAGTCCAAGTAACGTTCCTCTATAAAATCTCTAAACTCGGAAATTGTATATCCCGTTTCAATCACTTCAATTATATTAGAATCCTTCGGTAAAGATTTCAGGTGTATTATCTCTTCGTCTCTATATTCATAATTGTTCAAATTGGAAAAAATATCAATATACTCTGCAATTGGTTTTTTAATGAATTCTGTGACAGATCCCTGCTTAATATTAGAAATGTAAATTTTGCCATCATTATTCAGGTCCCATATGTGCAAGTTGTTGCTTTGAATGTTACTAAAATCTAATCGAGAGCCTATGTTGAGATATCCTGACAGGCTTATATTGTTGATTATGCATGTCTTCGAAAAAACCGTAATGCCGGACACTGATCTAATAGAGAGACGTTTTATTAGCAAAAATTTACCAACAAGCGTAAAGTGTGTCTTTTCGTTTATCGGATCTATAATCATTCTCTGTATCTGTCCGGAGTTCAGGTTAATGCCATTTTTTGATTCCGTTTTAATAAATTTAACGAAGTAGCACTCACAGTAATCAAAATCAATGCTTTTTTCAGATTCTGAATGTTCAAATTTTAATGTCCATGCACTTAAACCTTTTATCAAGAAATCATCTAAGAATTTGCAGTACTCAAATTCAATATTTTTTTTGCATACTACTTTATTGAAATATATAAAGTCAAAAGTGCAATTCTGAAAAGTGATATTGAAGTCGTAAGTTTCATCTAAAAACAATAATGGACCTTCAATGGTTTTATCTTTAATTTTTATATCATCTGTAGAAGTATTTTTCTTAAGATCTTTTATGATTTCTTGAGATCGAATTGTTTCCATATGCAAAATTTTAACAAACATAATATTAAAATACTTACATTGGATTTATATTAAAAAAACAGGTATTTATACCTGATTTTGTTTGAAAGTAATTTTGGTTTCTTTTTTTTGATATGTTTGTTTAATTAAATGGAAAATCATGACTGACCATATCGTTTCCTTTTTCGACAACTATAAAAGCAAAATAAGAAATCCATTCATAGGTACAATGATCAGTGTTTGGATTATTAGAAATTGGGTAGTTCTGTATGCATTATTAAGTTTCGATAATAATCGAACGATGGAATGGAAGATTAAGTTTATATCGGACTATTTTTTAACAGTATATTTTTGGGGCGAATTTTGGCATGTAATAGGAATTAGTTTTTTCAGTTTATTGATAACATTTATTTTATTAGGTATCTCGAGAGGATTAACTGATTTTTATTACAAAATTATAGAACCTTTCATCGTTACAAAAATTGACAAAGGTCAAATATTTACTAAGAAAGATAAAAAGACACTCGAAAACAGAATTGCGTTTTTGGACAGTAAATTAGAAAAAGTGGTTGATGCGGTATATAAAGCCGAAGAAATAAATGAAAAGTTACAATTAAAACTTCAGGAAACTGAAAAACTTCACTCTCAGGAATTAGAATTAATGTCAAATTCCAGAAGTGCAACACAAAGTCAATATGAACACATGCGTGATCAGACTTCAAAATGGAATGCAGTCTTTGAAAAGTTTGATGAAATACATCAACAGTTAAGCAATGATATGGAAGGTATTTTAATTAATTTACGAGACAATCATAGCATTATTGCTCCGAATGACTTAAAAGCTAATGAGTCTATCATTAAGTTGCTTGAATTTGGATTTTTAAAATACACTAAAAGAAACGATACATTCCAATTAACAGAATTTGGAAGTGTATTTGTTAGCAAATATCTCACAGTAGTAAGTAAAGTAGAAACTATATAATTTAACTGCAAAATAAATAAATATGGAATGGATGTTTGAGGGAATAGGGACAGCGATAATAACGCTAATTGTTGGCCTTTTTGCTGGTGGTGCAGCAGGTTATAAAATTGGAGTAAAATTAACTACAAAAATTATTCAAAAGCAAATCGCTGAAGAAAACGCTAACCAAATTATGGTAGGTAGAGATTATCATGCTAAATAGACAAAATCAAGAAGCGGGACCTAACTCAAATCAACTTCAGGCAAATGATATAACAGTCTATAATGTTGGCATTGATGAAAAGCGAGCACGAGAAATTTGTGACGAAAAGCTTTTGCAATTAAAAAGTGAATATTCACAGGAAGCTCTGGTCTTAGCTAACACGAGAATAAAGGAATTTGAGAATGCTTTGATGCAAAAAATGCAAGATGTAGATGGTGCTTTGGAGGCATTTGCTGATCCGAGTTTTCAGTTGTTACTGGTAGAAGCTCAAAGAACTGCAGCGTCAACAGAAAGAGAAGCCGACTACGATCTGTTGTCTGAATTACTTTTACATAGATTTATAAGAGGTGATAACCGTAAAACAAGAGCCGGAATTAGTCGTGCAGTTGAGATTGTGGACGAAATTGCTGATGATGCCTTGCTTGCAATGACTGTCTTTCATTCTGTATCTTATTTCTTTCCGGTAACAGGACATATAAACGGTGGTATTGACGCATTGGATGGCTTGTTTGGAAAATTATTTTACACTACTCTTCCTACAGGTCATGAATGGCTTGAACATTTAGATATATTAAATGCTGTTAGAATAAACAATTTAGGTGGGTTAAAAAACATACAACAATTTTATAGCGAAAATTTGCCAGGATATATCGACGTCGGCATAGAAAAAGAATCTAAAGACTACAATACTGCACTTAAAATATTGCACGATAATGGAATTCCCACCGCGATACTTATTGAGCACGAACTGAATAAAAAGTACATGAGATTAGCGCTTACTAATATTACGCAGATAGAAGAATCGACAATTCTACAAAGAGATGTCATGATTGGTGGAATTAGGCATTTAATTCCAATAGTACTTACTGACCAGCAAAAAATACGCCTTCGAGAAGTTTATCACATGTACAGTAACGATGATGTAATTAAAAATGAAAATATAACGAGGTTCATCGAAGAGTGGGATAAACGTATCAATTTAAGGATACTTAGAGACTGGTGGGATAAACTAGACATAAATATAAAACTTACTTCTGTGGGCACAGTTTTAGCCCATTCAAATGCTCAAAGGTGCGACAAAAATCTGCCGCCTCTTAACTAAATTCACTTTCTCATTAATTTAATTTTTGCTAACTTTACATTATGCAAAATCATACTCTCATATTATCAACTGCAAAATTATCACTCGAGAATGGTGTTAGTGTTGACTATGTAACTAATTTGCTAAATTGTGGATTAACCGGAATAGAATATTTCGGACCGGAATTAGATAATCCGGAATGTTATATCGATGATGATATGACTGCAGCAAGTGCCGGAATAACTTATTTAGAATTTCACTTTGAAACTCCGGAACCAATTGATTATGATTCTCTAAACGAAATTGAAGTTGATCAGTTAATTTATGATGAAATAAAAAAATCCGCTTGCATTGATATGCGAGCGGACGAAAAGGATATTACTGTATATCTTTAATTTTTACTTATTTTCTCCAAGGTACACGACTTTACCAACACCAGTTTCAAATAAAGATTCAATTTCTTTATTGCATAACTTAAAGATTTCCTTTGCTTTCTCAGCGGCCAAAACATCTATTTCGTCTACCGTTATTTCATCATTAAACTCAGATAATTCACTAAATATATAGTTCTGCAGTATATGCTGGCAACGAATTATATGTGCATCTATTTCGCTATGATCATCATATAAATGATTTGGATAAACATAAGCTGTAATTTCGCTTAATGTGTTCAGATCAGTTAAAAAAAACTCGATTAGTTCCTCGTTCTGTAAATTTTCATAATATTTATTCATAGGGATCTTTATTTAAGCTGCTTCAAAAGCAATTAACTTACATTGATAAGGTAGAGCGAAATCTTGTATTTTATTGTTTGTGTCAAGCCAGGCTAATTCATCCTCTCGGTTAAGCATGATCGGCATACGCCTTTTATGATTATGGATAAACTGCATCAACTCGTTTGCCTCGGTCGTAACCATTGTAAAACTGTTTAGAAGTTCTCCATTTGCAGGATTTACCCAGCTGTCATATAATCCGGCAAAACAAAATATTTCGTCCGTCTGGGAGAAGATTTGATATCTTTCTTTTTTCTTTCCTTTTTCATCGAGCCAGCGCCATTCATAATATCCTGTTGCAATTATCAAACATCGGTTTTCAGTTATATTTCGGTATGAGGCGGTAGTATCTATTGTTTCGATTCTGGCGTTTAAAGTTTTGCTTTTAAAATCTTCGTTTTTTGCCCAGCTCGGAACTAAGCCCCAGTGATAATCAGTAGATATTACTCCCGGGTGTCCGTTTGTTATTACTGGAAGATTAGGATGTTCAAATCCATTAACAAAAACACCTTCGTAAAATTGGCCAGTATTGTTTACCGCTATATTAAATCGTAACTTAACATCACGTCGGCTTGCTTTCTGATCTACATAGTAACACATAAAAAAGTACGTTTAACTCAAATTTACAAAAAATTATTTTTCATTCTTTTTATTAGCCAAGATATTTGCAGCCCAGTTACTTGTGCTGCTTTCTTCTTTTCCAATACTCAGCCTGCGATCTCTCTTAGAAAGATTCTGATATCCCAGTTCAGGTTCTGGAATAAGTTTCATAACGTTTACGTAATAATTTTCAATTGCTTTATCAGTTACTTTAATACAATCACTTCTGATTTCGACATCTAAGCCGATATATTGCAGCCATTTTGCATTTTGTAAGCAGAATTCTTCACCATACCAATAAAAGGCCCATTCGCCCACAATTAGCAAGCTCTGAATTGCGTGGTATCCTTTCGTTTTTTCACTGAAACCTCCAGCCTTGCTAATGTGCCTTGTAATTTCCTTTTTTTCATCCATTGTCATCACACTGCTTTTTTAATTATAATCCCAATCCTTGTCATAAAAAATTTTTCCTTCCTCATGGTTTTTGGGAGTAAGCCCCATCACATTAACATAATACTTAAAGTATACTTCATCATTTACGATGATTTTATTCCAACGCATTTCACATTCGAATTTTAAAAACCAAAGTTCTTTTCGTAAAGAAACGGCTTCATCATAACCCACTTCTTGAAACACTAACGATTCTTCTTTTAATAATCTCTCTAGTAATTTGTAACGAGGAGTAGCGGGATGCATTCCATAAGCTTTAAGTAAATGCGCTTCAACGGCTTGTTTTTCATTTGCTTCCATATTGATTAATTTAGAAAAGCAAAATTAGCACAGAACATAACAAGATGTATGTGTATAAATGTTCTAAATTAGAACAAAATAAGAAAGCAAATTACTATAAGTATCTTTATACGACTGGCTATAAGAACATCATAGTTACTTATTTTTTTTTAGCTTTGCTTGTATCTGAGACAATAAGTTACCGACTTCACGATCGTCCAGCTTTCTAATGTTTTCTATAGACTCTTCTATTTTTTCAAGAGTTGATCCTATTACTTCTAATTCCGGACCAATTCGACGTAGTACAATTTTTAATCTATTTAAAGCAACTTCCTTGATACTTGCTAAAACCTCTTCTACACCATCCTCATTTGCAAATTTTTTAATTGCCCAAACTGACACTTCAGTGTGTTTTTCAACTCCTAAAAGAAGGTAGTGAAGATAATTAACCTTGTCACCTTTTTTAAAATAATCATCGCTCATTGAAAATGCTAAAGTAGCAACATCTTTGGCTGAACTCAGGATTATATCGGCCAGTTCACCATTTATCTCCGTTTTATGTTTTTTAAGTAACTTTTTAAATTCAGAGGATTTTGAGTCGAACTTATCTACAATATTGTGATATGTAAAAAATCCAGTCAAAGTTAATACTACCCCGAATACAAGTAAAATTAAATTAGTATCGTGGCTCTGTTGTTGGATATAATAGTCTTCTTTAAATGTCTTTTCGGAAGTGATATCACATGAATACTTTAAAATAGTGTTTATTCGGCTTTCAAGTACAGTATTTTGGTGGTAATTATAAATGGTCGCAATCACTAAAAGTAGTAAAAGAATAGTAATAACAATTGTGAAATAGTACTTTTTCATAGTTATTTATTTTGTACGAAAATAACAAATAAAACATACATGAACCTATTTGTTTGCAGCTTCTAACTTATAAGCAAGTGATATGATAAAAGTCACAAGATCCGTATAGTTCTTTTCATTAAATGAGTGACGATCATTATTAGGGTTTCTCTTGCTCTTAAAAGTAGCGTAGGTAATTCCCATAGCTTCGGCCGCTTTTACTCCAGTAATACCAAAATCATCTAAGACTTTGTTTATTTTATCAATTGGTTCCATAAGTACTTAATTGGTATATTTGTAACAAATTTAATTTTAATAATTAAGTTTCCTTTCTACAAAAGGTAAAACCTCTCCGTAACAAGAGAGGTTTTTTTATTCCGGGCTAATCGATGTATTTACCGATCAATTTATTTGCCGTTCCATAGGGAGAATAAATTATATCTTCTACGAGGAACAATTTAATTGATTCCGGATTCGGATAATTGTTTTGACTTATTTCAACTTTAGACCCGATTTGCGGAACCGCATACATTGTTTGAATGCAAATTGTTATATCATTCTGAATAATCTGAATTTGGAATGTCATTTCGTTTTCGACAAATTCAATTAAGAAACCATATAACAACCAATTCAAAATGCTTTTTCTTCTTTTGTGAAATTCTTTTTTCATGTGAAAGAGTTTTAAAGAGGAGCCTCTCAGCTCCCCTTGATTGGTTTTAGATTAACCTGAAATGTTTATTTGATTTGTAGTGCCATTTCTTAGTCCCTTTATCATTTTCAATTTGGAATCGATCACTATCTACTCTCAGTATCTCATAATCTTTATTCCTTGTAAAACTACTAGCGGAATGTTTAAAAACACATGTTACAAAATCTCCAGGTTGTGCATCATTTTCACTATCTAAATGCCGATACACTCTAACCGTTTTAAATCCTTCGATTTCTTTAACCAGTTTCGCATTTTCTTTTGTTTGCTCGTGATACGCTTCTACGATTCTTAGAGCTTTTAAGTACAATCTTTTTTCGACCATTGTTTAAAATTTAATTGTTAATAATTGTTTCATTTCTACCCTGTAAAGATACGATACCTTTTAGTATCGTACAAGAGATTTCGAAACTTTAACATATTATGTTATTAAATGATATTAATTACTACTTTTGCTATACCAATCCAATGAACATGAAGATTAACAATTTGACTTTATTACAAGAAGCCTTTTCACAAGCGTACATTCGTATCGGTGTCGGCTCTGATGCATATAAAGAGGCTGGATATTCTTATGCTAATAAAAGCGACAAGTCAATTCATGAAGCCGCGTGTAGGTTGTTGAAGCATAGCAAGGTAGCAGCAAGGATAAAAGAATTACAATCAACTGTTGCTGATATCGCGGAAAAGGAGTTTAAGATCACTGCTGAAGAGATGCTTCGACATTTGAACATTCTTCGCAAAGCCAGGATTGATGAGTATGTTGAATATCACGAATTCGAGGTGCCAGTAACCACAACAACCGGCACCGGAAAGAATAAAACTGTGCTAACGAATACTGAAAAGCGAACCGAGCTAAGAATAAAACCGTTTGATAAACTTACCGAAGAGCAAAAGATGTGCATTGAAGGTATTAAGCAAACAAAATACGGTATTGAACTTAAGCTTCATGGTAAAGAGTGGTCAATTGAAAAGATCAATAAGCATATTGGCTTCTATGAAAAGGATAATGAACAGAAGAATAAGGTTCTTGATATTTCTAACACAGAGGAGCGTGAAGCGCGAATTGCTGAATTGATTGCAAAGGCCAAACAGGCATAATTTCCGCTAATTAAAAAATAATATATTATGTTATTGTGTAATAAAATATGTTAGTTTTGTAATGAAGTAAAACTATCATCACCATGAGTATAGAAATTGTAAACGGAAGAATATTTGTAGAGGGCCGTGAGTCTGTAAGTCCAATGGAAATTGGATATGCAATAATTGATTTTGCTGAAACGCAGGAGCATGATAGCAGAAAAATTGTTCTTAGAGATCAGGATGTGTTTGTTGAACCTCTTCAACTTGAATGCAATGGATAAAGTATTTATATCATTTGAATCATCACCAGATGATGTGCTTATTGGATTTCATCATATGCAATGTGAAGGGATGGATGAACTTGGAAATATTGAAGAACGAATTTCTATTTCTATTGGATTTTTATTCTTTCAAATAACAATTTATATCAGAAAGTAATATGAAATCAATCATAAACAAGGTATCAAACTACTTCAACGAAAAAAAGAAACGTAAAGCTTCCAGAGCAGCAACTCTTGCTCGCGCACATAAGAATTATCAGGCGCTAATAAATGAATTAAGATTAATTCAGGAAAAGAAAAGTAAACTTTCTAAAAGGGAAAGAGAAATTGTTGAAATGCAAATTAGATATCTCATATCGAAAGGCCACATCACAGTAAATAAATAATTGAATGCCATTAACTGATGCTGAAATATTAGAGCTTGAAGAACTTTTATCAGCGCGTGACATTGACATGTCGCGTAAAAGACTTACTACAGTTAATGATGAAACAAATCCCAATTACTCTCTACTCTTTAATGCTATTCAGGACCAGAAATACGAAATCATAGACGGAAAGCCAGAACTGGTTTCCGGATATCGTGGCGCCGGTCTTGAAGGATCATCGCGTTCCGGAAAAACATGGTCCGGTATCGATATTATCATTTGGCTGTGTTTGTTTTATGAGCCTAATGGCTGTACAATCAATATCTATCGTGAAACCTATAATGAGTTTAAAACAACTTTATATGATGATTTCAAGCGCCGATTAGATGATTACGGTTTACCTAATAAGTTTAAAGACAATGATGAAATCAAAAGCTTTAAAATCGGAAATAGTAAAATCTATTTCATTGGAGACGGAAAGCATGGAGGAGGCTGCGACTATGCTTTCTTTAACGAGGTTATGTTCATTAAGAAGTCAGTTTTCGACCAGGTTAAGATGCGTTGCAGAAAATTCTGGTGGGCCGACTACAATCCCTCATTTACAGAACACTGGTTTTTTGATAGTGTTCTTACCAGAGAAGATGTTGCTTTTCTAAGAACAACTTTCAAAGACAATAAATATATATCAGCTCAGGAAAGACATGAGATCATAATTACGGAACCATGGAAGCCGGGTTCTTACATGGTTAAAGAAGGAGTGATTCAGTGTTATAATAAAGCAACTAACAAAGTTGAGCCTTTATCACCAACAAACCAGCCGCCACCGCATCCAGTCAATATCAAGAATGGTACGGCAGATGAAAGCTACTGGAGAATTTACGGTTTAGGTTTAAGAGGAGCGATGAAGGGCTTAATCTTTCCTTTTGTGACATGGATTGATAAGTTTCCGGAAGATAAAGCTCCAATCTATCCAAATGATTTTGGTTTTACAACGGATCCTAATACGCTTGTTAAGTATGCAGAAGATGACTTTAATATCTGGATTGAACCATTAAGCTATGAACCTATTGAAACTCCAGAAGCACTTTCAATGCTACTTGAAAGTTTAGGAATAGACAAGTCAAAAGATATAATTCCATGCGATTCAGCCGATAAATATACCGGCGAAAACAAGGGTACCGTCGAAATGGTAAAGGGATTGAAAAAACTTAAATGGATAAATGCTTACAAAATAAGTAAGACTAAATCAGTTATGTTTTGGTTGGCTTCGATGAAAAAAAAGAAGATTCATATTGTAAAAAATCACTTGTATAAAGAGGCCCTAAAGGAACAGCAGAATTATAAAATGCGTGAAATAGCAGGAATTTCCATCAATCAACCATTAGATAAATTCAATCATATATGGGATAGTGCGAGATACGGACATATAGCGCATAATTCTAAACCTAAAACTTATAAAACCAATACTGAAACAATTAAATCAATAAATTACTAGCTATGTTAGATATCAAAGGAGGGCTAATCTCAAATACAGAAAAGACGATTGAAAAATTGTTTGAGGCTGGAAAAAAAGCCGAAGACATTGAGAATATCAGAAAAGAATTTAATAACCGCGATAGAACCATTAGAGCAAGCCAGGTCGGAAAAACTCAAAAAGACAAAGATGTTGGCACTGGCGAAAAGAAAAGAACTGTTGTCGCGGTTCGTATTGCTATTAATTTCGCTAAAAAGATATGTCGAGTTGCAACTGCTTTCGAAGTTGGCAAGCCTATTACCTTGATCCCATCGGAGGAAAATAAATTGTCACAATTGATAAAACTTTTATGGAAAACAAATAGAATTGATAGTTTGCTAGTAAAGTTTGTTTTCCAGAAAAAATCCGAAACACAATCGGCCCTGCAATTTTACATTACTGATGTAAAGCCAGGAGGATTATTTATGAAAATAATCTCATTTATTGGTTCTAATCTTGGTATAAGTTCCCAAAACAAAGAAATAAAAATCGCGCTTCTTGAAAATAAGAGTGGGCTTATGTCGCCATATTTTGATGAGACTGGTGATATGAAAGCCTTTAGTTGGAAATTTAGTTCTAAAAATGATGAAGATAAAGAGCTTGAAAATGTCATGATTTGGGATGATTTAACCGTGTATAAATTAGATAATGCCACTGGTAAATTGTCCATGTCAGAAGGATATCCAAAACCTCACGGATTCGATCGAATTCCAATTGTTTATGATGATCAAGATGAACCGGAATGGTTTGACGCATTAGATCCTGTTGACCGCTATGAAACTATAATTTCAAAATTAGGAGGTTCCAATGATCGTACTGCATATCCATTGATGAAATTATTTGGTGAGTTGGGGTCATTCCCTGAAGCTGATGATAATGGAAAAATTTTGCAATTTCCAATCAAGGTTGACGAGGATAGCGGTAAAGAGATCCACGGCGATGCAGAGTTTATGACTAATCCAAATGGGCCAGATAGCATTAAACTTGAACTTGAAACTTTGGAAAAGGCAATCTATAGCATTACGTCGACACCAGACTTATCATTTGATAATGTGAAAGGACTTGGAACTGTGTCTGGAATAGCTTTAAAACTTATGTTCTTAGATGCAATGATAAAATCTTCAATGAATGAAGGTGAAAACAGAACAGTAGTTGAAAGAATCATTAATATTATGATGTCAGGTATTACTAAAACGACAAATACATCACTGGCAATTGAAAGTAAAAATCTCTACTATGATATAGTTTTCAATAGTATTCTTCCTGATGATTTGAAGGAATTGGTGGAAACTATTAGTTCAGCAAAAGAAGCTGGTCTTATTGCCACAAAAACAGCAGTTGAGAGATTGGGCTTTAATGAAGATACTTCCGAAGAGATGAACATGATAATAGCTGAGAAAGCAGTGACTGTTCCTCCAGTTGTCACTTAATAATCCGATCTAAAAAGAAAAAGTAACCACCTCCACTGAGGTGGTTTTTTTGTATATATTATTTTCTTATTTAGAATGATTCTAAATAAGAAAAACTTTATTACATTTGTTTCGAATAATAAACAACTTAAAATCAATTCTTATGGCAGTTAAACCAGAACAGATTAAGGCACGACTTAAGGTAAAATATCCTAAGGCGAACTTATCGACAAAAAGGATAGACGCGATTGCGGCTAAACTATGTTTGAAACCAGCAGACGATGCAGATGATGATGCGATTGATGAAGTATTGGAAGCAGCTAACGACTTTATGTCTTTTGAAGAGATCGCCCGAGAGGATGATAGAATCAGAACATTAGAGGCGAATCAAAAGCCTAAACCAGAACCGACGCCAACACCTACACCTACAACGGATCCTGACCCAAACAATCCAGCATCTAAACCATCGGAAGAAACTCCTGCATGGGCAAAAAAAATACAGGAAGATCTGGAGGCTCTTAAATCAGGGAAAATTATTGAATCCAAAACTCAAACTGCTCAAGCGTTACTTGACAAGTCTACAGTTTTAAAAGGACTTAAACCTGAAATAAAAGCCAACTGGCTAAAACGAATTGATTTGGATTCTGAAACTCCTTTTGAAGAACAAGTGACAGCACTGGAAACAGAGTATACTGATCTTATTCAAGGTGTTGCCGATTCGGCGGATTACGGCGGACGTGCTCCTTTGGGAAAACCGGACGCTGCGAAATTTTCTGATGCAGAAGCAGAAAAGATTGTTGAAAACATTTTATAAACTTAAAATAACAAAATCATGGCAGGAACTACTGCAAATTTAAGCAACGATCCGGTGTATGGCGATATGGGTAACGAGGGAATCGTTATCCAAAAAGTTGTTGATACAGTTCCGGGAGGTAGAACTTTGGATACGACTGGATTTGCTCCAGCATTCATTCCACAAGGTCATCTCGTGATCGAAGAAACTAGCACCGGCGTTTTAAAACCGATGCCTATTACAGGAACTGCCTATGCGGCATTACCATCAGGTCACACATATAAGTATGTCGTAATGGCTGGAATTCCTACAGCAAAACCATTTGCAGGTTTATTGCGAATTGGTACTGTAAATTGGAAAGCTATGAAGTACGACGCTACTTCGATCCTTAGCGCTGTAAAAACAGCGATTCCATCAATCTATTTTACAAAAGACTAAACTATGTTAAGTATTTTAATCCAATACATCGCTGCCTTTAAGGCAATGATGAAAGCAGTTGAATTACGTGTAAATGGTACGAAAGATCCATTGCAGTATACATTCACGACTGAACTTAAAAAGGAGTTCAGTGCAGACATGACATGGAATACCGGAAGCATCGACAATACAGTTGTTACTGTTGACTTCGTTGCAATGGATTCAGATTTGCCATTGGCAAAATGGGATAAACTTGGTGTTGCAACTGGAGAGGTTCCGAAGTTTGGTAAACAGATTATTCTTTCCGAAAGACTGTTGAGCGATATTGACAATATGATTGCAAAAAGTTCTGATACTGCTACCGTTGCCGAGAAACTATTTTCAGGTGCAGTTAAATTGGTTTCAGGTGTAGCTGAAACTATGCAATACCGTTATGATCAGGCTTTATCTTCAGGAATGATGTTAGTTGATGACGATACTAATGTCGGCGTTGGATTTCGAGTTAACTTTCGTTATTTGAATAGTAACAAATTTGGTGTAGTGTTGCCTTGGTCAGATCCAAACTCTAAGCCTCTTGATGATATCAAACGCGTTCTTAAAGTTGCTAAGGCGAAAGGAGATACAATATCAATTCTTAAAATGGATGATACAACATTCGACAATTTTGCACGCAACACGCAAGTAAGAGAACAATTTGCCTTTTACAATAATTATGTTGGGGCTGTTCAAAATGTTCCTGGTCTTGACTTAGAGAAGGTCAACTTAATGTTGAAAAATAATAGTCAATTCAAGCTACAAATTCAGATTATGGACCGTACGGTAACATATGAAAGGAATGGTGTGAGAACTACTGTACCAACTTGGACACCGAACAAAGTTATCTTTTTAACGTCTACGAAAGTAGGTCGTCTTGTTTGGAGTAAGTTGGCAGAAGCTACAAGACCTTCTAAAAATGTTGAATACACTTTTGTTGATCAGTATATCATGACCAAACTTTGGAGAGATGAATCACCATTTGCTGAGAATATTTCTGTTCAAGGTTTAGCGCTTCCAATTATTGACAATGTGGGAAGTATTTACTCATTGGATGCAGAAGAAGCTGTAACAGATACTCAAACTGAAGGTGATGCAAGCTTTAATTATAAAACGGTTAACTATACCAAAACTTCTGTGATTGCTGCAATCAATATAGCTACTGGTAAAACAACTGCAAAATCAACTAACACTGATCTTAAACTGCAGGAGTACATAAATGCCTTATCTGAGGAACAAACATTGACTTTCGAAGGTAATATAACGCCATCAGCATAATATGTACAGTCAAGAAGCTATAGAAGTACTTATAAACCGAATTGGTTGGTCTGAGTTATCCTCAGGCCTTCCATTCGTTTTAACTGCCGAAAACCTAACTGCCCAATCAGGAAAGAAATTCAATTGGTATCATTCATTGATATTGGTTGATAATATTTATGCAGCGGTACCGGATACTGAAATGTCAGAAACAGCCTTTAATGCTTATTTATCTGACGTAAGAAAACAGGCCGTTTTAAGCGTGCTTACTTCTCTTCTTGAAACTTATGTTGATTATGACCCGGCAAATGACTACTCACAAATAATCATCACGAGGCCTACTTTATTTGATGATGCTATTGGTTATTCTGTAGCGATAAAAATGATTGAATTATTCATTTCTACGACCAGAAAGAATTTCAATGAAAGAAGTGCTAAAATGAGTTATCAGGCATTGAAAGTAGAGTTGGAAGGCGCAAGGAATGACAACGGTCATTTCATAGCTAAGGGCATCATTTATAAGTTGGAACAAAGCATTAAAAAAGCACAAAAAATAATCTTTCCCTATAGAATAGTAGTGAACGATGCTAACGCCTGGTAAAATATGAACTACGTAATCACAAAACCAAAAGGAATTGATAAGGAAATCCAGCTTATTCAAACTGCTTTGTTTGAAAAAATAGGATGGTCACCGATTGATGTATTTGGCAGAGTTCATAAAAATCAATCGAAAGAAAAAGGTTTGGTGCCTGAATTTTACTTTGGTAAAGGTGAGTACAAAGATGTATTCACAAATGATCTAAAAGCAGCAAATATTTTCTTTATCGATGATGAGGTTCATACTACAGATAACCGGGTATTCTGGTACAGCGAGGTTAAAATTGTGTTCATGGTTGATCTAAAAAAAGTAAAACCAATCATAACTCATCGCGCTGATATGGAAGCTGAAATTGAAGCTTTAACGATAGTGAAAAAACATAGGATGTTTCAAGTTGATGGTTTCGAAAAAGGTATTGAGTCTGTTTTTAAAGGTTTCAACACAAATCAAATAAAGCTTTTGGACATGCAACCCTTTCATGTATTCGCTATCACGGGAAAATTGAAGTACAAAATTAATTGTTAATTAAAAATTATACATCATGGTTTATCAAGAATGTAAAAACAAAAAGAAAGCCAAAAAGAACACTGGAGCAAAAGAGCAGTGTCTTGAAGGGCTTACTATTAAAACGGCAGTCCATATTCCGGGTTTCAAATTTGATTCCATTGCAGATGCAAAAGACAAAGCGAAATGGGACACGGCTATTGCAGCCAAACAAATCATTCCATTATACGAAGTGGAAGAATTGGCTTCCGCAAATACAGAGGACACTGTATTTGAAGGTAGAAGAAATCAATATATTACTTCTTCAGGTAAAAAAGTTAGCACTTACAATAGCTTTTTGAGCCTTTGTTCACACTCTGCTTTAAAAACTTACCATAAATCTGAATTAGGTTTATTTGAGTTTACTGAGGATGGAGCTATCAAAGGAGTAATAAATGATGATGGAACCGTAAAGGGCCAATCTATCGTGATGAACGTTGGAAAACGTATTGATCCTACTGCTGATAGACCGGCATCAACTCAGGTAACCCTTAACTACAAAGATTACAATGAGTTTGAAGATGATGGTGCTATTTTCCGACCTGAAGGTTGGGGAGCGGATGATATCTACGGAATATTTGACGTAACAATAAACCAGATCTCGGCTTCCGCTACAGAAATCGAATTCACAGCCACGGATGGTTGTTCAGGTGGCGATGAAGAGTTAACAGCATTCCTTGCTGCTAACATTGTTGTAAAAGACACTACTGGCGCAACTGAAACAGTTTCGTTTGTACCGGCAAACTCTGAAGGAGTTTATAAAGTAACTGGTACTGGTTTCACAAATGGATTTACTGTTGGTCTTAACGGTGTAGTTACTCAAACCGGAATCTCGTATGAAAGTCCTGCTCCACTAAAGATCACATTAGATTAATGAGAACTTATAAAGGGATTGTTTTTGCAGAGGGCTACAATAAGCCCTTTGCAGAATTTAAAAAAGAGTTTGCTTCAACTCATATTTTTAAAGAAATCCCATCCGGAGAAAGAGAAGCGGAACTAAAAAAAGCTCATAAAATCGCAACCGATGGCAACATTTCAGGAACACCTAGCAAGAGCAAAGAAACTGAAACCCCGAAAACTGCAGAGTGATCTTTTTAAGTATATCAAAAGCCTGGAGAAAGAGTTGCTTGACATGGAAAAGCGAAGGCTTTCTGTTGACAGCAAAGATATTTTCGGCAATCCAATAGGTTTTTATTCGGAAGGCACAGAGATTATGTCCGGCGGTAAAAAAAAGGCAGGAGATCCTTTTACCGGAATTGATACCGGTGATTGGTTTAAGGGCTTTTATCTGCAAGAAGTTTCAGGAGTGTTGAGGTTTGGTTCAACAGATCCCAAAACAAATGAAATACTTAGCGACGGACCTGATAATACATGGCTTTCTGATGAACTTTTTGGATTAACTGATAAAGAACTAAAGGAAGTAATCACACGCAGATTACTTCCTTTTTTTATTAAAAACGTTCGCAATACCCTTGAAATATGACTTACTCGACTTTAGATACCATACCTTATAAAACGTTCTTAAATATTGCTAAAACGGGTGATCTTACATTGTTATCCACTACCGAAACGGATCCGGAAGCATTACTTAAAATATGGGACGATTTATACGAACAACATTTGAATCGTGAGAATGCGACATCTCAAGAGAAAAAGACATTTCGTATTTCAAAGGAAGTTGATTCGCTTGAAATCCAGTATAAAATTACTCTAATGGCATGTGATGCTCTAAAATTCGATTTTAGTGAGGAATTGCACCTTCTGTTGACTAAGGAATATGGCTTTAAGCTTAGACTGGATGATGAGGAAGTATACTATCAAGATATTGACAGAATTGAACGAGAGGCAAAATCTTTTAATGTGAAAGCTGGTGTATTGAAAAAGCATCTTCCGAAAAAAGAAGAGGGCCAGGAATATAGTATCGATGATATTATGGCATCATACGGTTCAATACTTGGCTATCCGATCACAGGCGACTTCAATCAGATCACTTATACCGCATTTTTCAGCTATGAAAAACAAGTTCATGCAAAAATCGATGCAATCAAGAAACAAGAATTAAAATCAAAGAAAAATGGCTAGTTCAAACGGTATAATTACAAGAAGACAAGTTATCGAAGATGAAGCGATGAACTGGGGGCCGGAATATGCTAAACAAGTTCAAGTTGCCATTGATAAAAACAAAGAATATGTTACTGGTATTCTTCAGATTGCGACTATCCAAAAACAAATTAAGGATGCTTCTAATAATACTGCTTACATCAATGGATTGCAGCAGGAAAAATTAGAGACACAAAAAGTAATCTTAGCGATCAAGGAGCGCGAGGCTGCTGAGATTTCTGCGAATAAAATTAAAATTTCCTCGATTGCGCTTGCGGATAAAGAAGCAAGATCAAAAGATTCTTTAATTAAAAAAAGTCTTGATGAACGAATTCAGTTAGCTGAAACAAATAAGCAACTTAAGGAGCAGGCCAAAGAACGTTTAGGAATGATATCTGCCTATCAGAAGCTAAATAATGCCCGTTTGGCGGCGCAAAAACGTTTGGCAGAGCTACATTCTGCGGAAAAACAGAATATTGGCCAAATTATAATTGCTCAAAAAGAATTTGATAAACTTGACGCAAGGGTGAAGGCGGTTGATGCTGCTATTAGAAATTACTCTAAGAACATTGGTAATTATAAAGAGGCGTTCAAAGGTTTAAATGAAACCCTAAGAGATTTAACTTCGACATTTGGCCTTGTTTCTGGTGTGGCCTTATTCGGTACCATTGTTAAGGATATCTTCTCTGTAATTAAAGATTTTGATAGACAATTGATTGCTGTTGGTAAAACAACAAACATGTCTGGAGAAGAATTGAAACAATTTGGCAGAGAAGTTGTCGAGCTTGGTGATAAAACTAACGGTATTACTGTTGACGGATTAATTAAATCGGCTGAGGTCGCCGGACAATTAGGTGTAACCGGTACAGCTAACATCTTAAAATTTTCCAGTGCAATTGAAAAGTTAAAGCTTACTTCCGATATTATTTCTGACGAACAAGTTGCACAATTTGCCAAGTTTATTGAGGTTTCATCAGACAGTTTTGAAAATGCGGATCGATTAGGCTCTGTTATTACGCAATTAGGAAACGCGTTCGCCACTACCGAGAAAGAAGTTCTTTCAAACGCTACTGAAATTCAAAAAGGTGTTGCTGTTTACAATACTTCTGCTCAAGGTGTTCTTGCACTTGGTGCGGCGACATCTTCATTGGGATCTGAATCTGAGGTTTCGGCCAGTTCTATTCAGAAAACTTTTGGTGTGATCAATAAATCTATCGCTACAGGTAAAAACCTTGAAGCGATTTTGAAACTTACTAATTTAACTCAGAAAGAACTTTCGAAGCAATTTAATAAAGATGCAACTGGAGTATTTGTAAAGTTCATCAAAGGATTAAGCAATGCAAAAAAAGAGGGGCAAAATTTATCTATTGTATTGGGTGAACTTGGACTTGACGAGGTTAGATCTTTTAAAACCATTGGTTCGTTAGCAGCTAATTATGATCTGTTGGCAAATGCAATGGAGCAGGCCAAAAAAGAGTATGTAGATAATATTGCATTGAATAAAGAAGTAGAGGCGGCATCTGAAAGTTTAGTTTCCATTTTGGCAGATATCAAAGATCGATGGGAAGCCTATATTTTAAGTACTGATGATGCAAATTCTGGAAGTGCTTCACTCGCCAAAACTTTAAAATTCGTTCGTGACAACTTCAAGGAAATAATGGATTTTGTGGTGAAATTTGGAACAATTCTTTTAACCTACATTGGTGTTTTAAGAACTGTAAATTTTGTTACTACAACCTGGAGCGCAATCCAAACTGCTGCAACTGCTGGACAAATACGTTTTGCACTGGCCACTGGAATTGGTACAAAATCAATTTTGGCACAAGCTGCAGCAGCAAGAGCTGCTACAACAGCACAAGAAGGATTGAATATAGCAACTAAAGCTACTCCATGGGGTTTAGTTCTCGCTTTTTTATCAGCCGCAATTGTAGCGTATATGATTTTTAACGATGAGATGAGTGATGCTGAGAAGAACATCCAACGTATAGTTGATGCAAATAAGCAACTTGAAGAATCTGAGAAAAATTATGCAGATGCAAGAGATCAAGCTAATAACGAAAGATTTAAGGATATCGAGAATGATATAAAACTTCGAAGAGCTCAAGGCGAAAACGGAGACAAATTAGATAAAGAGGAAATTGCAAGGAAGAAAAAAATTCTTGAGGCTTCTTTGGTGGTCTACTCTCAATTGAAAAAAGCTGAGCTTGAACGTACCGAAACCGAAATTAATACTTCGAGACAAAGAATTGTTCAGTTCCAGCTTGAGAAAAGTGTTTTAGAAAAGAGTGGGTACAGAGTTAGCAAGCAAGGAAATACCAGTGAAGAACTTGACGAAATAATACGAATTGAAAAAGAGAAATTAGACGTTAGAAAAGCTTCTTTGACTCAAAATTCGAAACTAACTGTAGCTGAGCAAAATCGTATTCTAAAACAAATCCAGGATCTTGATAAAGATGCGGCGGTAAAAGATGCTGAATTTAAAAGTGAGTTATCTAAAAAGCAATTGGCTGAAATTAGAAAGCGCTTAAAAGAAAGATACGAGGCTGAAAGGAAAGCTCAGGAAGATTTGTTTAAACTGCAGCAGTTAAGAATCCAAATCGCGATTGATATAAATGATGAAATTCTGAACAATGATAAAATGTTCTATGATGATAAATTGGATGCTCTTAATGAGAATATCCAACTTGAATCTGAAAAAAGAAGAAATGCTGCTGAATATGAATTGTCGCAACTTGGAAAGTACAATGAAAAAACCGGTACGTTAATTCGAGAACTGTCAGATTTAGAGATCCAAACACTTTTAGACAATGGAGAAATTAAAAAGAGATTGAGTTCCGGACAATTATTGATTTTAGAAAGATATCAGGATGAACAAAAAAAACTTATTCAAAAAGGAGTAAAGGATCGTCAAAAGATTATTGATGGTGAAGTTGAAGAAATTAAAAAAAGAATTGAAGCTGAGTCTCTTAAAGAAGATACAAAGTTAAATAAAGCTTTGGAAGCCGAGAATATTCTGTTTAATGCATCATTAAATCAACATACAAATCTTGAAGATGCCCAAGAAGAACACGAGCGTAAAATTCTTGAGATAAAAAGAGCATTTGCAAAAAAAGGTCTAGAGGCCCAGATTGATGCAATTGAACAATTACTAGCTGCACAGAATAGATTGCCTGAAAATGAAAGGATTTCTGCTGAGAAAAGGGCTCAAGTAGAAAATGATTTATCAAGGCTTAAAACTGAGCTTTCACAAATTGATATAGATAACAATGACAAGGCTAATAAGATTAAGCTTTTTTTAGAATCTAAAAACTTTAAAGACATCGAAGAAAAAGCAAAGGAGTTGTCAGCTGTTTTAAGCAATTTAGCCAATGCAATTTTCGATTCTAGAGTTCAGAACATTGAAGCTGAGCAATCTGCGAATGATGAATATTATGCACGACAAATTGAACTTGCCAAAAATGATGAGCGTCAAAAAGATATCCTTCAAAAAGAGCGCGATAAAAAGAATGATGAATTAGAGAAAAAGAAGCGTAAAGAGCAGCAAAAACAAGCCGTTTTCAATAAAGTTTCAGCTATAGCTGAAGCGGGAATAAATACTGCTAAAGCTGTGACCGCTGCTTTAACTGCCGGCCCAGGTGTCGGTATAGCATTAGCCGCCATAACGGCTGCAATAGCAGCTGTTCAACTTGCGGCTATAGTAGCGACTCCAATACCAAAATACAAAGATGGACGTAAAGGTGGTAAAAAAGAGATTGCCGTTATTAATGATGGTATCGGACCTAGTGGTGGATATGTTCAGGAGGTTATCGAACGTAGTCATGGAGGAATCGAAGTTCCAACTGGAAAAAACAAGATTGTTCAGTTATACGAAGGTGATACAGTTCATAAATCTGTGGGAGATTACAATAAATTACAACGTGCAGCAATGATGGCAAGTTTAAATATGGAAGGTAGAAAGATGAGTGATTTTCAAGCGTCACAATACTTTGAAGCTTCGTATGGTAAAGAACTTCTTGATGAAATGAAACTGACTCGAAAAGCAATCCAAAATCAAAAACCGGCTGTTTTTCATTCACAGAAAATCGATATTCCTCACGCTCTTTGGAAATCTAAAAATACAAACTGGAACTAATGGGAAATATAAATCCACAATATAATGATCGCGTCCAATATATCCTTAGCAATAAGGATATGGGCGACATTGTTACAATTGAACCAATCGGATGGACAGCAGACGATAAGGAATATTCCAGACATGAAAAATATCACGGGATCTTTCCAAAATTCTCCAATGTTCTAAAATTTGTTGGAGAGGCTAAGGATTACATTCAGCTTATAAAAGATATTTACGGAATAATGGCTGAGATAAAATTGACGCGTAATGAAAAGCATCCTCAAACGGACGTTTGGACGTTGTCGTATTCCGGCTATTTAGATTTATCGACTTGGGGCAAAGCCGATGGACAAGTATCTGTAAAATTCAACTCAGGAGGATTAGAGCAGGAATTAAAAGCCAGGGATTCAGAAAGTGTCGAAGTTGATCGTACCACAACAATTAATGATACGATTATTCCGGAACTTAAAACTATAGATGTTGAATTAGAAGGTAGAAGGATATTTCTTCAGACGAAATTCAAAACAAATCCAAGTGATAACTGGATTCAGCTTGTAAGTACATCTTCTGATGGAAATACAAGAGGGTGTACTGCGCCTGTTCCTATGGTGTTGGTAAATAAATCTCATGAATCTGCTCATTCACCTATCTCAGGAACATTGATTGATGATAATTCATGGACTCGAACTGGTAAAGGACAAGGATCATTACTTTTTTTTGCTTTATCTGACAAGGATAGAGACCTTAAAATCAAGTTTAAGTTGCAATTTACGGTTATAATGGATGTTTTTGATGATGTCGATAATTTTACATTTTATGTGAGGATAGCCAAATATACTAATGGCGGGGAACTGGATTATAAGGATAATATTTTTCTTATGATGGAAACTAATTACAATGCGTTGTCTGAGCAAACATTTAACCTGGCTTTTGATCAGACTGTGAGGGTTTTGGCTGGCGAAAGTTTGGCTCTTGTTTTTGATCAGAATGTTGATTTTCACAATACATCTTCTCAGAGATTGTCAATTGTTGTTAAGAACGTAAACGTGAGTATGGATGTCAACGAAGATAGTTTTCAGGAGAAATCAACGACAAAAGCAATTTTGGCTCATGAATTAGCTGATAGATTGGTAACAATCGCAACAAATAAAACTGGCGCATTTTATTCTGATTATTTTGGCCGAAAAGATTTAGGTTATCCGGAAGATGGGAAAGGAGCTTATATCGCTTTCACTCACGGTTTCTGGGTAAGACAATTTGATAAGTTACCATTGCCTCAAGAAGAGACGCCGATATCGACAGAAGTGAAAAATTTATTTAAGCCTTTGACAACTTCTTTTAATGAGTTTACAACATCAACTGAAGCTATTTTGAACATTGGAGTAGGTATTGAAAACTTTGGAAATGTTGAACGTGTCAGAATCGAGGAAAAAAGTTTTTTTTACAATAAAAATGTTACCATAAGATTGCCAAACCAAGTTAAGAATGTGAAAAGAACAACAGCTGCTGATAAGTATTATTCTGCAATTGAAATTGGTTACGAAAAGGGTGGAGACTATCAAGAAGCTTTTGGACTTGATGAATTTAATGTAAAATCAAATTTTTCAACTTTCATAAGTAGATTAAAAAACATTTACATTCAGATTTCAAAATATCGGGCTGATAGTTACGGGATGGAATTTGCCCGCAGAAAACCGAAGACTTTAAATGATACTGAAGATACCAGTTATGATGAGGATATTTTCTTTTTGGATTTAAAGAAGGGGCCTAATGATGTGTTTCTTCAACGTAAATGGCAAGACGACTTTACGAAAGCGCCTACCGGAATATTCAGCCCGGAGACAGCAACAAATTTGCGATTGTCGCCGGTTAACTCAATGTTACGCCATGGTTGGTGGATATCTGCATCATTGATCAAATATGCAACTCAAAAATTAAAATTTGGTTCATCAACAGCAAACAGACAATTAAAAACTCAGTTTGTTGGTGGCAACGAGTACGGAGAAAATGATGATATCATTAATTCGGAACTTGAAGCTGCAAGATTTGAACCTGAAGAAATAGAATTTGAACATGTTTGCGACTTCAATGTGATGCAGCAAATTAATGGCAGTACAACTATCTTGGATAAAAGGGTTATTAATCTTTATGGCTTGGTAGAATTTATAAATGAAGATAATGAAATCGAGAAAGGATTTTTAATGAACTTGAAACCAAACGGTAACGGTAACTGGAAAGTATTAAAATTAAATAGATAGAAAATGGCATATTCTAAAGTAACAATAACATTTACAAGAGTTCCGGAGGAGTTTGAGAGCATAATTATATCAGATAGTTATTATTCAACGACTTTTTACGAAAGGTTTAATATAAATAGAACTGAGCCTTGGAGAGTCAAGATACCTAACTTTTTACCAGATGATGGTATACATCCAGGCAGATATGTCGGCTCAAGTTCTATTAATTACAAACAGGCCTTCGATTTGGATTGGAACGTTGCTGGTTTATATACAGTGACAGCAGTTAACGGACCAACCAATTCAGGTCTTGGAACGGTGATTATTGAAGCAAAGAAAACAGGATCTGTTTTCTTACTTGGGCTAAATACAACCGATGCCACAATTGTAATTGAAAATGAACCTGCAATTCCTGAAATAGCGATTACAAGCATTTCCTTTTCAGAAGCAAGTGCAAATAAGTGCCAAAACGTAAAAGTCGAAGTTTCGACAAGTATTTTAGCGGCAAAAGTATTGAGTCCTGTTGTAATTAATCCAAATAGCGATAATCCATTTTCTTTTGATTGGTTAAGAGGTGATTCAATAAATGTTCTGGTAGAAGATTTAAATGGAAAACAGGCAAATCAAACAGTCGTTCTTCCAAGTTTATTGAACTCATCAAATTTTACAATTAATGTGAACAACAGTCCTAATGGCGCCACTGTAATCGTAGAAAATGTAAATTCGGCTGGGCTTGATTTGCAGTATTCTTTAGATTCAGTAACCTGGCAAACGTCAAATACTTTTTCCGGATTAGCCGTTGATGATTTTATTTTATATGTCCGTGATCAATTTGGATGTAACTTCGAAAAAGGTTTTACTGTCAATGAATTTGGCATTCAAATACCATATTTTGGTATAAGTAAATCTAACTCTATTAGATTCGCTAACAGAATAACCTGGGGAGATTCAGGGAACTATAAAACTGATGAAAATACTTTAAGTTGTGAAGTTGACGTTGATGTGCCATACAAAGAAGTACAGCAATTCCAAAGCGCTGATATAATCGCTACACAATTTAAGTCTAATTATGGTTCGAATGTCGCCAAAATTATCAAAGAAGATCTTTCTGAAGTTCTTATTCCTGTAGAAAAAAAGACAAATAATATTGGGATTAAGGATAAACGAGATGCGAGAAAATATAATATTGGAAGTGGTAAAACCGGTATTTATTTCATTTCTGGAAATACTTATGACTACGATAATAACACCGTAACTGGAACGTACGCGCTAAATGGACTTTTGCCTGAATGGGCTGCTGAATGGGCTGCTCAACGAATTTATATTACAATTGCAAGTGCATGGTTCCTAATCGAAGATGTTGTGTTTGATGAAACAAAGAATGCCGATGTCATTATTATTTCTCAAAATTACACTGGGCCGGAAGTTAATATTGTTGTAGGATCCATCTTCAATAGATTCAATTATGAAGTTTATGAATTCTCCATTGATATGGTGAACTATATAGATCAAAGGTTTCAAGTTCAATTAGTAAATTCAGATCCTAATTTCCCGACTATTACGCACCTGAGTGAAGAGCTTTGGTGTAAAGTAAAGCATGAGGATGTCTTAGAGATAAAATACCGTAACACGACAAATACAGATGTGTTTTATGCAACCGGTATTGAGTTTAAAATTAGAGTGCCTTTTACTTTTGTGCGAGGAAGAATTGACGAAGAAAGTGAAACGCATAAAACCGATACAAATACATTGCTTTTAAGCGCTGAACTTTATGAAGTAGATGAATTTGTTTTCGAACCTGTGACTAAAGAAATTTGGCGAAAACTGATGATCGCATTATCACACGAAATTGTCTTAATTAATGGTGTCTCATACGTGAAGAACGGCAGCTTTTCAACAGAAGGACCTTTGGAGAGTTCAAACCTTTATGTGTTAACTGCTTCAATGATTAAAACAGGAAATATTTATAATTCTCAAGGAAGCGGAAATCTTGACTTTAGTGGCAGTGAAGTTGAGGTACCAGGATTGATTTCAACTGAAACTGGTTATGTAAGATATTAAAAAAAAGCCTCTAAATTTTAGGAAATTTTAGAGGCTTTACGTTAAAATATAGGCGTATAGTGAATAATGGACCTTAAATATATTATTTTAAATCTTTGATACTGTTGCCATTGACGTTCACTGATCTGTTGTCGTGATAGTGATGATTATGTATTATAGTAGTAGATCTATCAACGTAGCCTTGAGAATAATCTCTACTTTTTGGAAATATAATTTTTCCAAAGATTTTACCTATCACAGTGCAGCCACCCACAATAACGAAGAATAGTATTAGTAATTCCATAGAAGCAAATTTATTAAATTTTCACTAACATATTATGTTATTTATTATTTATAATGATTCTAAATAAGTATTTTATTTCTACATTTGTTGAAATAAAAATATTTAAAATGGGTTTCGAAAGTTTTGTTACAGAGAGATTGGCTGCAATAACAGAGACGTTAAATGCCTACAATACAAACGCTAAGACGATCGCGGAACTTCCAGCGCAAAATACATTAGATCCTTCCTCACTAATTCATGTTTCCCGTGGTGGCGTTTCGGAGAAGTTGGCCATTCAGAAAATTATTGACTCGATCTTAAGCTATCAGTTTAATAAGCTAATATCCGTGTCCGGAGATATAACCGTTGCAGGAAACACTGTAACTGTTCCAGCTGCAGCTTGGGTAATGGATAATGTCAATTATCACACAAACACTGATACTGTTTTCACCGTTCCTTTTGCAGAGTTAGGATATACAAGGACTGACTTTATAGTTGCAGATAAATTCAACACTATTTATCGTGTTGCTGGTCCTGAAACGCAAGGGGTTTCACCGGCTCCAAACCAGCCTATTGATACAGTTTACATAACAAAAATTGAGGTTACTGATTTAAGCTTGGCCAATCCAGAACCTCCTTTCATTGGCGAAGAGTTTAAATTAAAATCAGAGAGTAATGATCTAATAGTTAATTATCCTGATGCAGTAATTGAACAGATCCTTTTGCCCGACAACAGGAATTCAATTTCACTTACAAACATTGTTACCGATATTAAATCAACGCAGGTCGCTACTGAATTTATGTATTCGGGTAAATCACACTTTGTTAAAAATAATAGCGGTAGAGTTGTAACAGTTTGGCATAATGCAGGAACGGGAAATGTAAAGTACAGTTTTCCAAACTCTCAAAATTATAAGCTTAAACCTGGTGAAGTTATTGAGTTTTCATTAAACGTAAGCAATAGCAGTAATGTTAAAAATGAATATGTTGGAGCAATAATTGCCACCACTGATGAGGTTCCAGAGGGCAGCATAAATAAGTATTCGACTTTATCTACAGTGATGTCTTATGTTTTGACAGGTATTTCTTTTGCCGTTGGAACACCTATAATTGCTACAGATACAATCTTAGCTGCTTTTGGTAAAATACAAAAACAGATTACTGATATCATTGCAGGAAAACAAGTTGTAGATACTCAAATCGAAGTTGGTGCTAATAGTAATGTTCTAAATACATGGCATGGTCAGACTATTCTCTTTACGGCAAACTGCACGATCACTGTACCAGCCACTTTAAATACTTCTCTAATGTTTCCATTTAGAACTTTAACTGGTGTAACTGTCTCATGGGCAATAACCGCACCTTTTACTTGGGAGATAACCCCAATAAATACAACTGAAAAAACAGTAGGCCACTTTATGAGAAGAGGAAATACCAATACTATAATTTTAGATCAATAATGGGAAGTTTAAAAAAATACTATTTTGCAAAAAGTAAAGGAGAACCGAATACTTTTATTGGCGGAGTGTCTTCAGTTGTAACTTCTGCCAGTGTATTAGCTACTTTTTTAGCAATATCTGTAGCTAAAATTAAAAAATTTACTATAGTTGGCAGTGATGTACAATGTAGAATAATTGGAGGTAGCTATCCTTTAACGATTACCAATAATGCAAGTAACACAACATTAAGAACTTTAATCACTTATTTTCAAGATAATGACGGCTTAGTGTCGAATATAAGTGCGAGCTGTTTTGCATTAACAACTAAATTAGCTAGGGTGTATTTACCTGGAGTTACAACTGCAACTAACGCTTTTATATTTCAAGATGTAAATGTTATTGGTTGCATATTTGAAATGCCTAACTGTATATCTATTCCAAATTCATTCTTCGGAAATTATTCAGTAACAACAACTAAAATAACAGTGTTACCAAAATGTATAAATTTTGGAAGTACTGAATTAAATAATACAATTTTTTCAACAGCAACAGCAAGATCGATGAGATTATATGCTCCTGTATCTAAACAAACATCTAATGCTGGAGGTGTTGAAGGTGATGTTGCAGCAGTTGCTGCAGGAGTAGGAGCTTCAGTAGTATTTGTACCAAATTACACAAAGCCTAGCCCTATAACAACATTAGTAGCTGGAACTATTTCGTCTACAACAATTCAATTAAACTTTTCTATTCCGAGCAGTACCAATACAATTGATTTTTATGAATATTATTTAAACGGCGTTTATAGAGGCCGGATCACTGCCAGTGGCCAGTCAATATCTGGTTTAACTACATCCACAATGTACAAGATTAGTTTAGTAGCTGTAGATATTTATTATAACAAGTCGATATTAAGCAATATAGTAACAGCAACAACCCTATAAAAATAATCATCAAAAATGCCACAGTATATGATAAAGACAACAATACCAGTAAAAACAGAATTAAGAGGAATAGCAACTTCCGTGGTTCAATTAGAGGTTGTAGAGTACAGAGGAACTCGTCAAGGTAATTATTACACAGTTCACGATTATGCAATTGTTGAAAATGAGGACGGTTCAGTATCAAAAAAGTTGATTCAGGAAAAAACTGTTTTTTATGACTCTGCTAAGATTAATGACCTAAATGTATACCTAGAATCACAGAATGATTATTCTGGATTAACTAAGATGGAACGGGACTGGAAAAAAATTGTAGAGGGTCTGCTTATTGATACGCAGACTAATCTATTTGAAGACGGTACAACGGTTTATGAAAGACAACCTAATCAATGGATAAGATGCGAAGAATAACGGCCTTTTTCACTGGTACTTGGTCAGTAATCGTGGAGTGTTTTATAATGTTTATAGGTGTGCCAATTTTTATCATAGTTTTTATTTGTGGAGTTGTATACACTTTTATGAAGCATTTAGTAAGATTTGACTACTCCTTAAAACTTCTGCTTAGGCCAATTATCAGAAGTATTACTCTTGCTGCTGATGGTATTGCGTGCGCTGGAGGAGGTGAGTTGCTTAATGATGTTTTGAAAATAAAAGGCAGGATTAAATATGGTAAATGGTACCAAACAATTTCCGCAATATCCGGACTAATCAATATTCATGAGAAAGATACCTGGCTTCGTAAATTTTTAGACAGATCACTTGGTAAGAATCACTGCGATGAAGCAATAACAGAACAGGACCGGTTTTACTATGAACATCATTAAACATCATTTATGAAATTAGATTTACTCAAATATTTTACCGCGTTTTTTGATTATTTCAAAAAGCTGAAACCTAGTGAAAGGATTCACTTCGCATACATGACATTACTAATAGCCTCATGGACATTACTCTACTTAAATGATAAAAGACATTGCGAAAATACTATTGTTCTTAGTGCTAGAGTTGAGCGTGGTGATGCTCTTCGTACCAAAGACCAAAGCGAATACAATAAGAATTTGGAACATTATACGGACAAGTTCGTTAGATTTTCAGAAATCATTCTGGAGCAAAATAAAAAGATTGAACAAATAAAAAAGTAACTATGAAAACAGCCTTATATGCATTAGTAATTGTGGTGCTTTCTTTTGCAAGCATCAAAGCAATCATCCCTAAAGAATATCCACCAAAAAGGGTAAAAGAAGAAAGGGTATCAATCAGGCTTAAGGAACAAAAACTAAATAATCTGATTGATAAACTGGAATATGATCTTAAAGTTGACAGTATGAAATTAGAAACAATTAAAAACCAAAATTTATGACAGCATTTATTTCAGCAGGACATAATCCGAAAGGAATTAAAGTAGATCCGGGAGCGGTTAGTAACGGATATACAGAAGCTGCTTTGGCAGTTGAATTTAGAAACTTGGTAGTTAGTGAATTACTTAAACGTAAAGTGAAAGTGATCAACGATAGTGATGATGAGCGCTTAGCGGATTATCTAAAACGAATTCAGACAGGCTCAGGATCAGTTGTTTTAGAATTTCATTTTGATGCTGCAGTATCATCAGCAGCTACAGGAACGACAGCTTTAATAGGGAATGACGCAGATCGCCTTGATAAAGGCTTTGCAAAAGAATTAGTGGAATCGACTTCAACAATTTTAGGAATTAAAAATCGTGGAGTTTTATCGGAGAAAGATAGTCACAGAGGAAGTTTAGGTTTGATGCATGAGCAGGGAATTGTTTCTCTACTTGAATTGTGCTTTATTTCAAATCCGGATGATTTGAAAAAGTATCACGCAAATAAAAAGATTTTGGCTATAAAAATTGCAGAAGTTGTTGAACGATATGAAAACATGATCTAATGGAAAAACCAGTAAAAGCTAAACCTCATTTTTATGCATGTTGTTTTTTGGAGCTTCAAAAAATTGCTGTCGATTTTGGTTACAATTTATTGCTTCATGGTAGTATGGCCCGAGATATGGATTTGGTCGCAGTTCCATGGGTTAACGATCCTAAAACGCATTTAGAATTGTTGCAAGCTTTTTCACTGTTTCTAAATGGCATTGTTGGGGAAAGCTTGGAAAATAATTATATGTTTTCAATGTTGCCAGGTGGAAGATCTTCGTATGTAATAAATCTTAATCGGGGAGGGCGGTACAATCATTATGTTGATGAACAGTATTATTTAGATATTTCAATTACACCTCTTCAAAAGTAAAATCATGCAATTATCAATTATTTCCCAAAACATAAAAACTATTCTGATAGGAATTGCAATTGCTGCTGCAGTTTGGTTTTACAAGGATTACAAGTACCAAATTTCAGAAAATCAAAGACAAACTGAAAATGCAAGTCAGCAAAGGAAAGTGGATAGTTTACGTTATGCAAGCCAAATTCTAAGTGAGCGAGAGCTTAAAGATTATCTGCAATATCAAAATTCAGATCTGAAAAAGAAACTGGAAAATGCCGGTATAAAAGAAAGTCGAATTCAGAGTATAATTTCGCAGACTTTGAAGTATCGCGATACAACGAAAAGAGAAACTGATGTTTCAGGATTAATCGATGCTATCAAAAATAGTGTTCCTAAACAGCAGCGGTGGATTGATTCATCTAAATGCTTAACAAATTCTGGGCTTGCATTATATGACGGTACAACTCTTAAAATTATAGTTGATGATCGCCAGTTTAATAATAAATCTGATGCTGTTGCATATTGGGAAAGGAGACAATGGAAATTCTTAGGAATTAAGACACGGTTATTTGGCCGTAAAGAATATACTTCTCAGTCTTTCGATGAATGTGGGGAGAGTCGGACAATTAAAATTGAAAAGAAAGAATAATATAAACAAAAAAGCATCCGATTGGATGTTTTTTTGTTTATCTCTCTTGGACTAAGCGCGTACCGAAAATATCGGCAGTGTCTAACATCTCGTGCTCATCAAAATCAGGCATAAATGTACATTTAATTAAACCTGGTGTCGCGGGTAATTTATTTTCCATACTTTCAAACATTTGCTTTACGTCTGTAGCGTTATATTCGATATTTGCTACCACTGTCTGTCCATATTTTTTATATGAGTTTGATCCAGGATAAAATACCAGTACCAATGTGGGATTCAATCCCCATTGCTTTAGCAACGTTGTTGTGGTCCACCTATTACCTTCGTTCCTTTTCGTGGAAGCGTGATCTTCTATTTCGGCCATTCTTTTCTTAAAGGTTTGTAGTTTTATAGATTGCACTTGAGTTAATAATTTATTTGTCTGTAATTCTTCTACTGAATGTTTATAAAGCTCGTACAGATTATAAACATGTTCTTCATCGAATAAATTAAGATTTAAAGACATAGTAATATATTTTTAGGTACTTTAAAGATAGAGAAAAAACTGGAAATTTTTGCATTACAGAATATTTCTGATTAAGATGGGTTTTGATAATGTATATACTTCTTAATAATTTTAAAGTGCTGGCGCATTCTCCAGTATGTTTCTACGGTTGATTTCTTTAAGGTCCGTTATATAAATCTGGGTAGTGACTTGTGATGTATGGCCAAATAAATCCTTCAGAGCGTCAATAGAAACACCTGCTAAAATCATTTTATTTGCACCGTGTTTCTTCATTGCATATAAATTCATATCAATCCCTAATCCTTTTTTTACGATTCTTTCCCAGCGTTTAGTTGCTGTATCTCTCTTTAATTTAGTTGAGCCTGGAATAAAATCTAATTTTGCTCCGACATTCCCTTTTCCTTGCTGCCTAAAACTTCCAAATAAATAAAAGTACTCCGGTAGATTTTCAAATCTCATGGAGTGTAATATTTCACTGAGATGTTGATTTATCGGAACAATACGTTCTTTATTAGTCTTAGTAATCTCTGCAGGCAATGTTATTTTTGAATTAAAAAGATCTATCATTCCTAGTGTAATTTTCAATATTTCCTCCGGACGAATACCGGTATAAAATATTGTTGAGCAAAAATTCCAGAAATTACGATGATTGTTCTGCATTTCTATTTTGATTTTTTGAAAATCTTTATCGGAAGCAGGAACGTTGGCCCGGCTTTCCGCAACGGCCATATTATTTATCTTATGTGCAGGATTGGTTTCTATAATATCCCATTGGATTAATTCACTCATGATCGCTTTTAAGTGATTCAAATGTTTATTATATGCATTGTTGCTCCATTTGCGTTGCTCTTTTGCCTTTTCCATTATCAGCTTTATGTGAACTCGTTTCGTATCAACAATAGGCAACTGTGACATATCAAGCGCCTTTACAGCGTCTTTAACGAATTTAATGGTGCCGTTGTATCCGGAGAGGGTTTTCACGCCGATGCTGGATTTCTTTTTATCAATTGCAAAATCAAGAGCATCTATTAAAGTCAAATTACTTTGCGCTGTAATTACGTCTGGAATTTGAGGATTCCAACCTTCTTTAAGTTTTTGGTGCAGTGCATCGCGAAGCAGATTTGCTTCGATTTCTCTTTTTTTATAATTGTCAATGTAATTGATTCCGTACTTAAAACGGAAAAGAACCTTGTTGTATCTAAAGTAGACAAACCAAGATTTTGAAAGATCGTCATACTTGACCACCTTTGGAATAGTGTAGATTGATTTCATTTTAACTTGTTTAAGAATTAAAATGTTTGCGGGGGACATTTAATCAATCGTATGAACTGAATCGATCACTTTTTGTTCACTTTTATTTATAAAAAAACGGGAAGCCTTTTGTTTATTAAGCTTCCCGAGTTCAGCGGAGAAAGAGGGATTCGAACCCCCGGACCTGTTACAGTCAACAGTTTTCAAGACTGCCGCATTCGACCGCTCTGCCATTTCTCCAGTATGTCGCTATCATTTTGTGATTGCGAGTGCAAATATAAGACGCTTTTTCGGTTCTCAAAACTTTTTGGGCACTTTTTTTAAACTTTTTTTTGATAGGTTTTTAAGTGCTTAATTATCAGTATTTCTGAAAAATATTTTTTTGCAGTTACAGTTCCAAATCATCTAAAATTGGTACTGGTGTCTTATTCTCATCAACTGCAACAAAAGAAAAAGTTCCTGAAACTACTGTTTCACGAAGTTCACAATACATTTGTTCCATAAAAATGTCTACGTGAATTTTGCAGCTTGTTCTTCCAACACGCATAACTTTTGCAACTAATTCTATTAAAGTTCCGGCTGGAATTGCTTTTTTAAAATCAATTTGACCTGTAGAAATTGTAACCACCTTCTTTCGGCTGAATCTTGTTGCGCAAATAAAAGCAACTTCATCCATAAGATGAAGTGCGGTTCCGCCAAATAAGGTATCGTAATGATTTGTTGTACTAGGAAAAACAGCTTTAAAAATGTGGGTTTCCGATTTTAAAATTCTTTCTTCTATTGTACCCATATTAGTAGTTTACATATTCAGTAATTTCAAGGCCATAACCGATCATTCCCACACGTTTGGTTTGTTCTGTATTTGATACTAGTCTAATTTTAGAAATATCTATATCATGCAGAATTTGTGCTCCGATCCCATAATCCTTACTATCAATGATTACTTTTGGAGCTTTTAAGGTACCGGTAGATTGTAATGCTTTTAACTCTGAAATTCTGTTTAAAAGATTTACAGCTGTCATATCCTGATTAATGAAAATTACGGCGCCTTTTCCATTTTCATTAATGACTTTAAACATGTCGTCTAATTGTTGTTCTGCATTATTAGTTAATGTCCCGAGCAGATCATTATTCACTTGAGAAGAGTGGATTCTGGTTAAGATCGGCTCACCAAGATTCCATGTGCCTTTAGTTAAAGCAATATGGATTTGTTTATTTGTTGTTTGTTCGTAAGCTCTTAATCTGAAAGTTCCAAAACGAGTTTCAATATCAAAATCTTCTTTTTTAACAATCAGACTATCGTGCTGCATTCTGTAAGCAACAAGATCTTCTATAGAAACTAATTTTAAATTAAATTTCTGAGCTACTTTTATTAATTCCGGTAAACGCGACATAGTCCCGTCCTCATTTAATATTTCACAGATAACACCCGCTGGTTTAAAACCTGCTAATCTGGCAAAATCAATTGCAGCTTCTGTGTGACCGGTTCTTCTCAAAACACCGCCTTGTTTAGCAATAAGTGGGAATATATGTCCCGGACGTGCCAAATCATGTGGTTTTGTAGATGGGTCAACCAAAGCTTGAACAGTTTTAGAGCGGTCTGCTGCAGAAATTCCGGTTGTGACTCCATTTCCCTTCAAGTCTATAGAAACTGTAAAAGCAGTCTCCATATGATCTGTATTGTTAGTGACCATTGCACGCAGATCAAGTTCCTTACAACGACTTTCAGTAAGTGGCGTACAGATTAATCCACGCCCGTGTGTAGCCATAAAGTTGATCATTTCGGGTGTTACTTTTTCGGCAGCAGCCAAAAAATCACCTTCATTTTCTCGATCTTCATCATCGACTACAATTATTACTTTACCCTGACGAATATCTTCTATAGCTTCTTCAATGGTATTAAGTTGTATTTTTGTTGCTGACATAATTATTGTTTGTTTTGAACAGGGAAAAACCGTTCGGAAATTTTTTGAAATAGTTGTAATATTGGTGTCGTAATGGCGTCAAAGTTGATTAACCCGTTATCATTTGTAGCACGATATGTCAGTAATATAGCCAATGGCGATAATATAAAAGATGACATCCATGACCCCATAAAAGGAGTCATACCGCCTTCTTGCGAAAGTCTTTTTCCAAAAGTATTGATGAAATGAAATGTAATAAAAATCAAAACGGCAAATACGATTGGTAAACCAAGACCACCCTTTCTTATAATTGCTCCTAGCGGAGCACCAATAAAAAACATTAAGAAACAGGCAAAAGCAATTACAAATTTCTCATATAGTGCAGTAAGGTGTTTATTGATATCTCTTTGTTTGTCTTTTAAATCTTTTTGAGTTGTTTCTATAGAATAAATATTGCTGGTCACATTACTGGCAGCCATTTTTAGAAGATCTGATTTTTGTTTATTTGTATATAAAGACAAAAGATTGTTAGGAAGTGGTTTTTTCTTTTTTTCAGTCTTTATTACTTTCGGAGAACTTTTAATTCCTACCCGTTGATTAATATTTTCAGAAAAAGAAACTATTTCATTTTTTAGGTTTTTATTCAGGGAATCTAATGTATATCGCAATTCATTAACATTTAGCATTCCGTTTGTGCTTCCGACACTTTCCTGGGTATCATCGGTTTTATTTAATTCTGATAAATCTATATTAATGATTTGTTTCTTAAATTGTCCTTTTACAAAAGGTAATTTTGTACGATCCTCATATTTTTTTGGGGTAACATCCTGATAATAATAGCCGTCATTTAAAACTAATTTTAAAATACTAGACTTTTCGTTACTTATCAATTCACCATTTTTTGCTTTTATTACAGTTTTGTTTTCACCATAATTATTAGCTTTTTCATGAATGGTAACTCCTGTCAAAATATTACCATTCTCACCGGATTTTTTATTTACCTTAATATTATAGGTTCCTACATCATTAAATTGTCCTTCTGCAATTGCCATAGCAGGCTTGGCCTGAGCAATGTTTTTTCGGAAATTAACAAATTTATATTCAGCGTAGGGAATTACATTGTTTGCAAACCAGAAAGCGACAAAACTTAAGACACAAATGAAGATAATTAAAACCCTCATTGCCCTTTGTAGAGATATTCCTGAAGATTTCATCGCTGCAAATTCATAATTCTCAGCAAGATTACCAAAAGTCATAATGGATGCCAATAAAACTGATAGTGGTAAAACCAGCGGAATAATTCTTGGCATTGAGAAAAGCAGGAATTTTACAACCAGGATCAAATCAAGATCTTTACCTGCAAGTTCAGAAATGAACAACCAGACGGTCTGAAGTATGAATATAAAAAACAGGATTACAAAAACCGTAGTAAATGTAGTCAAAAATGTTTTTAGTAAGTATTTGTCTAAAATTTTCAACCTTGTAATTAATCTAATTTATTGATGTAGTATTTTGGATATTTGCTCGCTACAAAGGTAAATTGATTTTTTGATAAAGGCTGATTGGTTTTAAAAGAATTAACGGTCAAAGTGGTTTTTGTTCCATTTTTTCCGGTTTCAATCAAATTGTAAATATGTTTTGTTTGTACATCGATACCTAAAAGGATCTCTTTTCTTTGATCTTTAGCATTTGTAGGCGCCAGCTTGATGTATTGAATTTTTCTTCCTTTTACATTCTGAACAATATCCATATTGTACTTGTAACCTGAATTAAAGAATGTTAGCATTTTTGATGGTGTAATAGCTGTGTCGTCTTTTTCGTTTACTTTAGAGATGGTAACTTCTTCATCTTCTGGAACAATAGTATATGTTTTTTGTCCGTCAAATATTTTAGTGACACCCATAAAATTTAAAACATACTGATTGCCTTTCATAACAACATTTCCCTTACTGTCCTGATTGATATTTTCTTTGGCGTTATTTAGAGAATATTTAAAATCAATAGAGATATTATCGTAGCTTTTTATCTTAGCTGTCACCTGGTTCAATAAATCTTTGGCTTTTTTATCCTGAGCCTGAATAGAAGTGATGCTTAATAGCAAAATAAGAGCTACTTGCAGGCACTTTTTAGTCATGTTAGTGATAGAATTGTTTTGGATTTCCTGAATTTTCGTTTTCATGATGGGGTTAATTTTGTTCATTATTAAAAAATTGATCAAGAGCACTCAAATCAGAGATGTTGACACTGCGTGCCTTACTGCCTTCAAACGGACCAACAATTCCAGCTGCTTCCAACTGATCGATCAGACGACCTGCTCTGTTATATCCTAATTTTAATTTTCTTTGCAATAAAGAAGCAGAACCTTGCTGTGCATTGACGATTATCTCTGCAGCCTCTCTAAATAAAGTGTCTCTTTCAGAAATATCCATATCAAGATTAATGCCAGTTTCTTCACCAACAAACTCAGGAAGTAAATAAGCAGTGGCATAAGCTTTTTGTCCACCAATAAAATTAGTAATTTTTTCAACTTCAGGAGTATCGATAAAAGCACACTGCACACGCACTACATCATTACCATTCGTATATAATAAATCTCCTCGTCCAATCAATTGATCGGCACCCTGCGTGTCCAAAATAGTTCTGGAATCAATTTTTGAAGTTACCCTAAATGCAATTCTCGCAGGAAAGTTAGCCTTGATTAAACCGGTAATTACGTTTACAGACGGTCTTTGTGTAGCAATAATTAAGTGAATACCAATAGCACGTGCTAATTGAGCCAAACGAGCAATTGGAATTTCAACCTCTTTGCCAGCTGTCATAATCAAATCGGCAAACTCATCCACAACCAAAACAATATATGGTAGAAATCGGTGGCCAGCTTCTGGGTTTAATTTTCGAGATTTAAATTTTTCGTTATATTCTTTAATGTTACGAACCATCGCATCCTTCAATAATGAATAGCGATTATCCATTTCTACACAAAGTGAATTTAAAGTGTTCACCACTTTTGCATTATCTGTAATAATAGCGTCTTCGGTATCTGGAAGTTTGGCTAAATAATGTCTTTCGATTTTATTGAAAAGTGTAAGCTCTACTTTTTTCGGATCGACCAAAACAAATTTTACTTCTGCCGGATGTTTTTTGTATAATAATGACGTTAAAACCGCATTTAATCCAACAGACTTTCCTTGTCCAGTTGCTCCTGCCATCAATAAGTGAGGCATTTTGGCAAGATCGACAACAAAAGTTTCATTAGAAATGGTTTTTCCTAAAGCGATTGGCAGCTCCATTTCAGCTTCCTGAAATTTGGCAGATCCTATAACGCTCTTCATAGAAACCATTGTAGGGTTTTTGTTCGGAACCTCAATACCGATAGTTCCTTTTCCTGGAATTGGTGCAATAATACGGATTCCCAGAGCAGATAATGATAAAGCGATATCATCTTCTAAACTCTTAATTTTAGAAATTCTGATTCCGGCTTCCGGTACGATTTCGTATAATGTTACCGACGGACCAACTGTTGCTTTAATCTGTGCAATCTCAATTTTATAGTTACGAAGTGTATCTACAATCTTGTTTTTGTTTTCTTCTAATTCTTCCTGATTAATGGTGATTCCTCCAGTTGAATATTCTTTTAATAAATCAATGGTTGGAAATTTGTAATTTGAAAGGTCTAAAGTTGGATCAAATAATCCGAAGTCGGCAACAAGGCGAGAAGCAAGATTTTCTTCTATAATATCCTCTTCTTCGGCTTTCTCAATAACAAATTCTTCTGTATGTACAGGAGCTTCTGTTGTTGGGTTTATGTTCATTTGAAGGGGTTTTAAAACCGGATTCAAATCAATTTCTGATGAATTTGTAATGGTTGGTTTTAAAGCTTCTTTGTTGATTTCGAATTTAGAATCTTCGGTTTTTAAATGAATATTATCCGGTTCTTCCTCAAATTCTTCGACAGCGAATTCTTCAAGATTATAAGCACTTTCTGGTTGGGGCTGTGTTTTAAGCGCGCTTAATTCAGTCTTAATGTCATTTTTTGTTGAGTCAAAATAAGATTGAATTTTTTCAGGAGATAATTTTATTTTAAAAATCAAATACACGATCAATCCAAAAAGAAGAGCTAATAAAGTTCCTGTTTTTCCAATATAATCCTGCGAAAACAAATTAAGCTCATAACCAATAGTTCCGCCCAATTCAGGTGCAGAAGTAGCGAAAAAGCCAAAAAGTACAGAAACAATTATAATGGCAAATACATCCCAAAACCAAATATTTTTTAGTTTTTTGAGGGATAATTCTAATGCTAAAAACATTCCTGTAAGGAAAAATAATCGCACAAAAATAAAAGATGCTAATCCAAATCCTTTGTATACAATTAAATCGGATAAATAAGCACCAAATTTCCCGAGCCAGTTCTGTACAACCTCTGTTCGGTCATCAAGCTCGCTGACAGCACTCTGGTCAGATTGTCCGTTGATATAAAAGGAAATAAATGCAACTAATAATGCAATAGAAAATAATACCAAAAGGCATCCTAAAACAAAACGTTGTTGTTTGTTGGGCCTCCAAGATCTTACAGTTGTCTCAGTTTTTGGTTCTTTTTTTTTGTCTAAAGTTTCTTTTTTGGTTGTTTTTGCCATTCTTTCGTTTAGTATTGCCTATACAAATTTTGGAATATAAATGATCAGTCCTATTGCGATAGCGGTCATTGCGGCAAAAAATACCGCTCCTGCAGCAATATCTTTAATAAACCCAATTTTTTCGTGATAATTGGGATGAATAAAATCGGCTACTTTTTCAACAGCCGTATTCAAACCTTCTACGCTTAGTACCAGACCAATTGCAAAAATTTGAAAAAGCCACTCTTCATGTGAAATATGAAAATAGAAACCGGCAATAGTCAATATTATTCCCAGTGAAAATTGTACCATAACGCTATGTTCGGTACTAATTAATTTTACTGCTCCCTTAAAAGCGTACGTAACGCTTTTAAGTCGGCCTTTTACAAAAGTATTATCTTTTTGAAACTCCATTTATGTCATTATAGTGCTGCCAAAGCTGCTTCGTAATTTGGTTCGTCTACAATTTCGGCAACTTGTTCCGTGTGAGTGATTTTTCCGTTTTCATCAACAACAATAATGGCTCTTGAATGTAAACCTGCAAGTGGCCCGTCAATGATATTTAAACCATTTGTTTTTCCAAAACTTCCTTCTTGAAAGTCAGATAGATTAACTACATTCTCTAAACCTTCGGCTCCACAAAAACGTTTTTGCGCAAACGGTAAATCTCTTGAAATACACAATACAGTTGTGTTTTCTAAAGTACTTGCACTTGCATTGAATTTTCTAACAGAAGTTGCGCAAGTTCCTGTATCAACACTTGGGAAAATATTTAAAACTAATTTTTTACCAGCAAAATTGCTTAGTGTAACAACTGATAAATCATTTTGTACTAATTTGAAATCAGCTAATTGTGTTCCAACTGCTGGTAGCTCGCCTGATGTGTGAACCGGATTTCCTCCTAATGTTATTGAAGCCATGTTTTTTGTTTAAATTAATGAGGTTCAAAAGTAAGGATTAATATTTGAATCTAAAAGTATTTGTTGTTGCCAGTAAGAACAATTAGGCAAGTTTTAATACTAACGAAAAAACGTTTTGGTTAGTATTGATTTGTTGTTTAGAGGATTTGGCTAAAGTACAAATGACACGTAGATGAAAGATTATGTTGTGCATGAAATTTGAAATCAAAACCGGTCTCCGCGAGAGGGATAGGAGCTAACTGCCGAAGCAGTGTGGATAGCCCGACAGCAACCCGATGAGAGGGCGTATATGCGCATGCTGAATTTGCCCTCTCATCGGGTTGCTGTCTCGCCCAAATGTTAGCGCATAAAAAAAGCGTCTCTAAATAGAAACGCTTTCTCCGTCATGTTTTTTTGTTTTTTCTCTGAAAAAGGCCGACTATTTGTCGATAGAGCCCAGAACACGTTTCATGAACGCATTTAAAGCTTCTTTTTTATCTGTGCCCTGAACTACCATTTTGTGTACTTCAAGTGCACCATACATATTCGAAATCAATTCACCAATTACATCTAATTCTTCATCTTTTAGGGACGGAATTTCAGTCATAGCTTCAAGAACTTCAATCGTTTCGATGATATAATCCTGATCGTTTTCTTCGATGAACTGCGTTAACTGCTTTATTACAGGTAATTTCATTTTGTGGAGTTTTTAAAAGCTTTTGTCAAGTTTAAATTTTGATAAAGCTTAATGATGAATTAAGCAATTGCGTTTACCAGGTCGATTAGAACTTCTTGTTTGTTGGTTTGCGTTTCGCCTACTAATTGCCCGTTTACGAAAGTGGCAAATGTTGGCAAGTTGCTCACATTAGCTAATTTTCTTGATTCAGGAGAATTTTCTGCATCAACCAAAACAAAAGTGATAGCTTCATTTTCTGTGGCTAATTTTTTGAATTTTGGTTTCATAATACGGCAATTTCCACACCATGAAGCTGAATATTGTACTACTACTTTATCGTTTTTAGCAACTAAATCTGCTAACGTATCTTCGTTTAAGTCGATTAACATATCTTTTTTAAGTTTCTAAGTCGCTAAGGTTCTAAGATACTAAGTTTTGATCTTAGAACCTTGTGACTTGTTATTAGAGATTGTAATTATTAAAGTTCTGTTGTCTGGTTTTTAATCTTAGTAGCTTAGCAACTTAGAATCTCAGAACCTTTAAAAGGAATTAGTTTGCGCTCAAATATTCCGCTGTACTAACTCTGTCTGCAGACATAGCTTCTTTTCCAGCTTCCCAGTTTGCAGGACAAACTTCACCTTTAGTCTGGATGTGAGTGTAAGCGTCTACCATTCTTAAGTATTCGTTTACGTTGCGTCCTAATGGCATATCATTAACGCTTTCGTGGAAGATTTTTCCAGTTTCGTCAATTAGGTATGTAGCTCTGTAAGTTACATTTGACCCTTCAATGATTACTGAATCTGTATCTTCGCTATAGCTTGTAGATTCGATATCAAGAATACCTAAAATGTTAGCCAGGTTACGGTTAGTATCAGCAAGGATTGGGTAAGTAACACCTTCAATACCACCATTGTTTTTTGGAGTGTTTAACCATGCAAAGTGTACTTCGTTTGTGTCGCAAGAAGCTCCGATTACGATAGTATTTCTTTTTTCAAATTCTGGTAATGCAGCTTGAAAGGCGTGTAATTCAGTTGGGCAAACAAAAGTAAAATCTTTTGGATACCAGAACAATAGTACTTTTTTGTTGTTGTTTACTGCTTCTTCAAAAATATTGATTTTTAAGTTATCACCCATTTCTGAGATAGCATCTACTGCGATACTTGGGAATTTTTTTCCTACTAAAGACATATTTTTCGTTTTTAATTAAATATTTATTTGATGCAAAAGTAGGGTATAAGTAAGGGTACTTACAATAAGATGTAATTATTAATATTTATTTAGTGATAATTTTTAGTTATACTGTTGATTGATTTTTGTATAAGTTATTGAATATCAATATTTACCGGAAGGCTTCCGGTGTAGTTGCTTTTTTCAAGAAATTTAATTCCTGCCATTTTTTGAAACTCCTCAAAATCCTGATAAGCCAGAATTAGCCCTGAAGCGTTTTTAAGATTCGGAATTAATGGTAAAACATATGGATTTCCGAAGACATAAATAATGCATTTCTTAGTTTGCAGCAATTCAGAAAGTAAATTAAAAACAGTATTATCGATCTCAAAATTATTTGCCGGTTTTGCTTTTGGAACAAATAATGAGATTATGACTACTTCAAAATTTTGAAGTTCTTTTTTAATTTCTGAAATAGTAGATTCTTCGGTGTTTTCAAAAGCAAATTCTGGTGAAACGAGTTTTGAATTTAAGGTTTTGAAGAATGTATTTTCTGTATTTTTATATAAACTGAGTTTGGCTAATTTGTTGTTTTTCTGAGCTTCAAAAACTAGTTCTGTGTTTGCATTATGGATGATTTCTGTAATGCAGTTTTCTGCAATCTCACTATTTAAAACAGCTGCTTTTTTGAAGTCTAGTTCTCCTGAAGCAAAAGTATCCTTTGATAAAATTCCGACTTTTTCTTTCGCTTTTCTGATTCTTTCATAACTTTCAAAGATGCGGTCAGGCGAAGCATTTTTAAGGATTGCTTCAATTCCTTCTGGAACATTTTCGGCGAAACACAGAATATCGTTTCCGGCATTAAAAGCTTCCCATTCTAATTGTCCTTTGGTATCATATAATTTTGAAACGCTGTGCATATTCAAAGCATCAGAAATTACTAAACCATCGTAGCCTAATTTCTCTCGCAAAAGCGTCTGAATGATTGGTTTAGATAAAGTGGCAGATGTATCTTTTCCGTCGTTTAAACTCGGAACTGCTAAATGTCCGATCATAATTGAATCGACATTGTTTTCGATCCCTTTTATAAATGGATATAATTCATTTTCTAATAATTCTTCTAATGTTTCCTTAAGAACCGGTAATCCCAAATGAGAATCGACATTGGTATTTCCGTGTCCTGGAAAGTGTTTCAGACAGCCCAAAACGCCAACTTCAGACATTCCTTTTAAATATTCGACAGCAAAATTGGCTACTTTTTCTTTGTTTTCACCAAAAGAACGATATCCAATTACAGGATTATTTGGATTATTGTTGATGTCTGCCAAAGGAGATAAATTGTAGTGAATTCCTGCTGCTTTTAAATCTAAAGCAATTTGTTTTCCAACTTCGTAAACCAAATCAGATTTACTTTCCGGCAAAGCACCCAAAGTAATCGCATATGGATATTGCGGTGTTTTTTCGATACGCATAGCCAGGCCCCATTCGGCATCAATGCTGATTAAAAGTGGGGTAGAAGCTGCTTTTTGATAACGAACAATCAGGGCTTTGATTTTTTCGCAACTGTCATCATTAAAAACAACTTTTTTCTTGCTTTCATAATTCGTTGCAGCACTCGCACGACTGTGAAAAAAAGTCAGTCCGCCAATATTATGTTCTTTTATAAGACGTTCTGTTTCCTGAATATTTTCTTCGGTATCGTTTATAAAAACAGCAGGAAAGAAAAATTGTCCCACTTTTTGTTTTAATGCTTCGGCTGTCATTTTCATTATTGTAAAGTCTTTTTCATGCAAACACTATTATCCATGTTTTCATAAGGAGGATAATTCGGAATTATACTATAACCTGATTTTTGGTATAAAGCAATTGCTTCTGGTTGTTTTTTTCCGGTTTCTAAAACTGTATACGGATATTTAATTTCTGCAGCCCAGCGTTCTAATTCTGCTAAAACCTGAGAGGCAATTCCTTTTTTTCGATGATCAGGATGTACATACATGCGTTTTATTTCGACCGAATCACTTTCCTTTTCTCTAAAAGCGCCACAACCTACGGCAATATCGTTTTCATAAAAAACAACCACATGTTTTATTTTATCAATTTTATTAAACTGATTATAAAAACTGTGATCTTCTCCGTCTCTAATGGCTAAATCTTTGTCTAATAAGGCAACAAGGCTTATAAAATCAGGATCATCAGAATTGGTTCTTTTCAAGGTAATCATCATCAAATAAAAAAAGTTTAGTAATTATTTTCAAAGCAAGTTCAATCATTTTTACCACTAAGGTATTAAGTTCATAAAGCTTGACTTAAATAACTTAATACCTTAATGGTAAAAAGAAAATTAAGCTCAATTAAAAAAAACTTTATGTTCACTAAATAGTCAAGGATGTTATTTTGATATATTATTTCAGTTTTGCTTTTTTTTGTTTAGCCAGTTGTTTTTTGGTTTCAATTGCCTTTTCTAATCGGTTTTTGAAACGGAAAAGTTTCGGTAAACCTTCAAGTCGGTCTTCGATCGTGATTTCTTCAAAAACAACAATTGCTTTTTCTAAAACCCGGATCTCATTATCGAGGTCGTTTTGGTTTTTGTAGATTGTTGCCAATCTATCATAAGGGTGATTTCCTTTAAAGCTTTCTGTGACATTTTCCTCATACAATTCAATTGCTTTTTCAAGATTTCCGGTTTTTTCGAACTCAGCCCCTTTCAGGTTGCGTTCGTTTTGCAAATTCTCATTAATTTCCATAGGTAAGATGTTTGATTTGGGGTTAAACTTCTTCTGATTTTTTCCCAAAATCTTTCGGGAAAATTAAAAAACGTGATAAAATAAGACCTGGAATTGTAGCTAGAAAAACCCAAATGAAGAAGTTTTGATAGCCTAAAAATTGTTGTATATAACCGCTCAACATTCCCGGAAGCATCATTCCTAATGCCATAAAACCGGTTGCAAGTGCATAATGTGCTGTTTTTGATTCTCCTTCGGCAACATGAATTAAAAACATCATAAAGCCTGTAAAACCAAAACCGTATCCAAACTGTTCTAATATAACGGTAATACAAGTATAAAGATTAAGAGGAGAATTTATTTCAAAAAAATATAAATTTACATGTAGATGAAAAAGTTCTTCCGGCTGAAAATGTGCTAATCCAATAAAACCAAGAATAGGAAGGTGCATTGCCAGAAACATTGGAAACATCCATCTTGTTAGGCCGTGTTTAGAAATGGCGATACCTCCTAAAATACCTCCAACGGTTAATGCTAAAATTCCCAAAGTTCCATAAATAATTCCGACAGCTTCTGTGTCAAGAGCCATACCGCCTAAATCTTTTTTATCTAATAAAAACGGGCTCAGCATTTTGAGCAGCTGAGATTCACCTAATCTAAAAACCAAAATAAAAGCCAGAACCAAACCGATTTGTTTTTTCTTAAAGAAACTCACAAATACAGAAGCAAAGTTTTGATGGTGATCTTTGTTGGCCTGGTCTGCATTAATTTCTGTTTTTGGTGTCGCAAAGAAATTATAAACCGTTATAAATGTCATTAACAATCCAACCGCGATCATAGTATACGACCAGGCTTTGGTATTATCACTGTATTTGTGTTCCAGATAGCCGGCAAAAAGTACGATTAAACCGTTTCCTGCCAAAAGTGAAAGTCTGTAAAATGTACTTCTGATCCCGAGGAAAAAAGATTGTTGTTCTTTTGGTAAAACCAATAAATAAAAACCATCACTTGCAATATCGTTGGAAGCTGAAGCAAAGGCCGCAACCCAGAAAATCGCCAGCGACATCATAAAAAAGCCGTTAAGCGGAATCGTAAACCCGACCAGCAAAAAGGCAATTGAAATGAGTAACTGCATGGATAAAAACCATTTTCGTTTTGTTCCGTTGAGTTCAATAAACGGGCTCCATAAAGGTTTTATTACCCACGGCAGATATAATAAACTGGTATAGACGCCAATATCCTCATTTGTAATCCCGAGGTTTTTGTACATAATAACCGAAACCGAAATTATGACGGCATACGGTAAACCGGAAGCAAAATTAAGAAGCGGAATCCAAAACCACGGTTTATTATCTGTTTTCATTTGGTTGAGCAGGTGAATAGATTTTAAATGTCTTATTTAGGTCGATAGTAGTCGGGGTACTTTCGTTTGCAAAATAGTCAATAAATGTTACTGCACAAGCTTTGTACTGATTCATTTTTTGTGCAAGGACCGAAAATATAATCGAATCGTTGATTTCATTGACTTTTATCTTTTCTACAATTTGCGTTGCATCGTTTGTATTGATTTTTGAAATATGATCTGCTCCATAAACTACCATATAACGCACTTTTGTATTGAGCGGAGATTTGATAGTAAAGGTATAAAACGAACTGTCTTTTGCAAATTCTGTTACTGTCGGAATATCAATTACAATTCGTTTCAGGTTTGGTACAGCCGGCGGCAATGCTGGATATTTATATTGGTTTTCTTCTAAAAGCCTAACAATGTCAAAGTTTTTGTTTGTAAACCATTTGGCACTAAAATATGCGCTTCCGCCCACTTTTTTGAAACTTCTGGCATAATCAATCTGAGTTGGGATTTCACTGGCAAAGTTCCAGCTTTTATCACCGTCGGCCCTGATTTTATAAGAAGCATGACCAATATAAAGGGCAGTATTATTTGAGTTTTCAGACCACCATTTTACCAGTTTAGAATAAGAAGCTCTCGGATTATTCATACTCCAGTATAATTGCGGCATAATATAATCGATCCATTTCTGGTCCATCCATAAAACGGGATCAGCATACAAATCGTCATAATTAGAGGTAGATTGTGTTTCTGAACCTCTTGGATCTACCGATTTGTTTCGCCAAACCCCAAACGGACTAATACCAAACTGAACCCATGGTTTGCTTGTTTTTATTGTTGTAGAAATAGCGTGCACAAAATTGCTCACATTAGCACGACGCCAATCGGCTAGTGATAAACCTGAGCCGTATTTTTTGAATGAAGCTGTATCGTTAAACACTTTTCCCGGAACGGCATACGGATAAAAATAATCATCGAAGTGTATGGCATCAATATCATATTTGTCTACCACTTCTTTTACCACTTTGGTCAAATGTGCCTGAACTTCCGGTAATGCAGGATCATAATAATATTTTCCTCCATATTCAATCATCCATTCCGGATGTTTGAAAACGTCGTGAGTAGGGCTCAAAAGATTTTTATTTAAATCAAAAGTCGCGCGGTACGGATTCATCCACGCGTGAAATTCAAAACCTCTCAGATGAGCCTGTCCAATCATCCACTCCAGTGCATCGTAATACGGACTTGGAGCCTGACCTTCTTTTCCGGTTAGAAAACGGGACCAAGGCGCCAGTTCTGATGGGTAAAAAGCATCACCAACACTTCTTATCTGTACGATAACAGCGTTATAATTTAATTTTTTGTACGTATCTAAAATGTCAAGATAATCTGATTTTTCTTTTTCTACGTTGTCTGTCGCTGTTTTTGGCCAGTCGATGTTGACAACAGTTGCAATCCAGACACCTCTAAATTCAGTTTTAGGATGCGTCGTATTAATCTGAGAATTGGCATTCCATCCAATGGTTAATAAAAATAAGAGAGTATATATTAGGTGCTGATTTTTATGCATTTCAATGTTTTTTAACAAGAACCAAAAATAGTTTTTTTGGCTGATTATAATAAATAATTCTGGAATTATAATTTGAACGTTATTTATCGGATTTTAATATGTTGTTTTTGAATAAATTTACAATAAATAATAATAATCTGTTGTCTGTGATTTTTTTGCCACAAAGAAGCGAAGACACAAAGTTTTTGTAAAAAACTCATCTAATCTGTTTAAAACAAATTTTTAATTAATAATTAGTAGCAAAAAAAACTTCGTGCCTTATCGACTTCGTGGCAATTCCTTAATCAGGAAACGAAATTTTTCCCATTGTTACAGACGGAATTCCCTTGCTGTTTCCGAAATTGTAATTTCCTCCCGCAACAGTTTCGTTGGCCAAAATGGCAAATAAAACCGCTTCTTTCGCATCGCTCAAAATGCCGAGATCATCACTGGTGTGAAACTGGCACGGCAATAATTCCTTTAACCATTTTACGAGTAGCGGATTATTTGTTCCGCCACCAGACATATAAATATGAAAATTTTCTGAATCAATATTCACTCTATTTGTGGTAAAAAGAATTCCTTCGGCTATAGTCTCTGCACTTAGACGTGTTAAAGTGGCAAGCAAATCTGATGCCGAAATCGTTTCTAACCCGGTTTTTGAAAGTGCTTTTTGTACAAATTCAAAATTAAAAACTTCCTGGCCAATTGATTTTGGGAAACTTTTCTGGAAGAATGTATCGTTTTTTAATTCGGTCAAAAGCGTTTGATTTACCGTTCCCGTTTGGGCAATTTCGGCATCTTTATCGTAGCTTTTTTCAGGAAAATAATGTTTGGTAAAAATATCAATTAGCGTATTTGCCGTTCCGGTATCGGTTACAAAAACCTCCTCAGCGTTTAGGGAAGCGGGAAGATAGGTATAATTGGCAATGCCACCCATGTTGAGCATTATACGGTTTTCGCCTTTTTTGCTGAACAATAAATAATCGCCATAAACCGCCAAGGGCGCGCCTTCGCCACCTGCAGCAACATGTTTTTGCCTGAAATCGGATAACGTGATAATTCCGGTTTTTACTGCAATATGATCGCCATCTCCAATTTGCAAAGTTGCATTGGGAAATTTTTCCTGTTGATGCAAAAACTTCGGAGCGTGCAAAACCGTTTGTCCGTGCGAGGCAATTAAGTCGACTTCGTGCGCTGGAATATCCCATTTTTCGAGACAATCGTTGACCATTCCAGAATGCAAAATCCCGATCCATTCGTTTAATAAAGCTAAATGTTGAAAATCGATGGTTTTCTGTGCAAACACTTTACGGATTTCGGTTTTAATATCGTCTGTATAATTGATGGTTTCGAATTCCATAATTTTCACAGCCGTATTTTCGCCCGCGCCAGAAATAGCACAAAGCGCAATATCCAATCCATCGAGCGAAGTCCCGGACATTAAACCTATTATTTTTCGGGTCTCTTTTTGAGCGATTTCAAAAAGAGCGCTTATGTTTTTATTCATTAAAATGAAGTGTTTTATTTGATAAGGCTAAAATCAGATTTATTTGCATATAAATATAGTGAAAAAGGAATTTTTTATTTCTAAAATTCCACAATTCGAAAAAGAAACTTAATTCTAAAAATGTTAAAAATGGAGAAAAAGTTTTATTATTAATTGGTTATGTTTGTCCCGAATTCTTCAAAATTGTTTTGTGGAATTTAAATCATCAATCAAACATTTAATCAAAAAACTATGAAAACATTTTTTTATTCTCTAGCCTTCTTTATACTCACTTATTGTATGCAGGCGCAGGAAAACAGTCCATTTACAACAGGATTTGAAGAGACCATTTCTTCAAAAATATTAGGGCAGGAGCGCAAAGTCTGGATCCATATTCCGAATAGTAATGGAGGAAACAAGATCAAAGACAGAGGTAATTATCCTGTCATTTATTTGTTAGACGGAAGCGAAAATTTCAATACCGTTGTGAGTATTACAGAACACATGGCCGAGTCGAATCTTTGCCCACCCATGATTGTGGTGGGAATCCTGCACCAAAACCGACTTGTGGATTTAACAACCGGTACAGACAAAGAATTGCCAGATGTTGTTGGCGGCGGCGAAAAATTTATGTCGTATGTCGAGAAAGAATTGATTCCGTATATCGATGCAAATTATCCAACCACAACATATAAAACGTTTATTGGCCATTCGCTTGGAGGTTTGACGGTTATGAATACTTTTTTGCATAATCCAAAATTGTTTAACTCGTATGTTTCTCTTGATGCTTCGCTGTGGTGGGACAATCAGAGAGTGGTAAAAGAGGCCAAAACGATTTTGCCGACTCAAAGTTATAAAGGAAAAACATTGTATATGGCAATGGCAAACCGTTTAGAAAAAGGCGTAGATACTTTAAGCGTTCAAAAAGATACAAGCGGAACTACGGGGCTTATTCGCAGTAATTTAGCATTTATTAAAGAGCAGTCTAAAAACAAAAAGAACCAATTGCGTTTTAAATTCAAATTTTATGAAGATGACAATCATCCTTCGGTGCGTTTGATTGGAGAATATGATGCGCTTCGATTTATTTTTGAATTCTACAAACTTAAAATTTACGACAGCGAATTAAAAAATCCTGATTTTAAATTAGATTCTTTATTGGTTGCGCATTACAAAAATGTGTCTGAAAACATGGGTTATATCGTAAAACCTGGCGAAAACCAAATTAATAATTTAGGTTACCAAATGATGGGCGCCAAACAATTAACAAAAGCCGAAACTTTATTTAAACTCAACACCACCAATTATCCCGAAAGTGCCAATTGTTATGATTCTCTTGGCGATTTATATCTTGAAAAAGGCGATAAAACAAAAGCGATTGAAACTTTCAAAAAAGCTTTAACACTAAAAGCAATTCCGGAAACGAAAGAAAAATTAGAGAAGTTATTGAAGGAGAAGAAATAAATTTTATTTAAATTATATGTGGAAAAGCTCAACCGTTTTGGTTGGGCTTTTTTTTGTGGACAAAATCAGGTATTTGTACTGGGTTGTTTAGAATGGTTTATTGATATTTTTGATTTTTGATTTTTCAGTAAGGAATTCGAAAAAAAAATATTCAATTTTTACTACTTATAATTAACCCTTTAAATTTTAAATAGATGACAGAAACTTTACTTAAATTTCTTAATCCGCAATATGTTATTATTATTGGTGCGCTAATCAGTGTTTGTGGCGGATATTTAGCATCCGCAAAAACTGATATAGAATCAAGAAAAACAGGGGATAAGATGAATTTAATTTCACAAGTTTCAACTGAAACTAATAAAGAAATTACCGCTATCGATAGTTATTGTTCGATAATTATTAATTTCAATAACTTAAATGAACCTAAATTTTTTCTAAATCACGTCGGAGAAACAAAATTAGAAAATGTTTCTATTACAATATGGGATTCAGAAAAAATTAAAAAGTTAAATCAATTAGCAATTTCGGATGGTGAAGCTTTTTTTAAAGAATATAAAAAATGTTCAAATAAATTTGATTTTGAAATTATACATCCAAATACAAGTTACCCAAACATTCCAATTGATTTGGACGAAAATGAAAATAATATTGATTTAGTTGTAGAAATACATTTCGGAAGTAGAATTTTAAGACAAACTATAAATGTTGAAAAATATAAAAGTTCTGATAGAATAATTAAAAATAAAATTGAAGAAAACGGTAAATTAATTGCTCAGTCACAGGTTTCAAAATAATAATTTTAATAGAAAGAATGCAATAATTTAATTCTATTTTTTATGTTTTTTTATTTGGAATAATCCGCGCTGTTCAAAGTCTAATGACTTTGTACCTGTTCAATAAATCTAGAAATTTTTGAATTTGTTTGATTTATCTTAGTGGCAATTAAGTCGGGAGACTGCTTAGCACTTAGTTATGATTATTTTTATTTTAGCTTTTTTTCAATAAAATGAAATGCCCAGATAAAAAGAATAGTTGTTGTTAATTGATAAAACACATCGTTTAAGCTTGTTAGTTTTCCAAGGATTAGATAAGAGATGAAAGTTGAAAGTACACCAATGATCACTCCTAAAAAGAAAAATATAATTTTATTCTTCTTAGTTAATAAAAAAAAATATACAGCGCTCATAATTATAGCAGTTTCAAATCTTATTATCAATCCCCCATCCTTTCCATTATAGTAATCTAGATCATGTAGAGTTATCCTATTGTCAATATAAAATATAACTATTAAATTTATTGCAATTAACACTATTGTGGAAATATGTTTTTTCATCTAAAATTCAATTGTGAATAAAAAGCATGAATAGTAAATAGCATTTTGCTATTCTCTACCCATTAACATTACTTTATCTTATTCAATAATGATAATATTATTATTGACGTTAGTAGTATCAATTACAATATTTTCTACTCTTTTATTCCACAATTTTCTAGCGTCATCATTATTATATACTGTATTTTTAATATAAAGCGAGAAAATAAAAATCACTATTAATAAAACTACAATTATAAACGCATATTTTATTTTTTTTAATTTCATATTTTCAATGTTAAAATTTATAACCTGCATTAATAGCTTTAATGTCTGCATTAGAATCGTCTTTGTTATAACCTTTTGCGGCATCAACAGTTTCTTGATTAGTAAACCCTAGTTTTTTCATTGCATTTCCCCACAAAAAATTACCAGCATCCATATGATTATAAGACGTGTCCAATCCTTGAAAAAGGAAAATAGGTCCCTTGTCTTTGCTAATTGAATTAAAACCCCATATGTGATCATATCCATTTTCAGCAATTACCACATTTAAATGATATGTTGAAAAATCTATTTTTCCTCCAATTGATTCAGTCAGTGCATAATATCTTCGAGTGAAATAGTATCTATATCTAACATCGGATTCATTCATCATTTTTGAAATTCTTTCATTTGTTAAAAAGTAAATAAATTTAATGTCCTTAAATGCATCGCCCCAAAGTTTTAAATTATATAATATATCAGCAACATCAACTTTAGAGTCGTTAAAACTATAACTCTTTTTCTTTCTAGTTTTAGAATTTTCAATAACTAACATAGCAGGTCGATTATTTTTATCTATTCTAACAAATTTTCCATTTTCGTTAAAAACATAATCATCAGTTGATATTTCTATAGCTTGAAGCTCATTCTCACTGTAATTATATTCTGTTTTATCTAATAATGTTCCTGAAGCCTTAAAAAACATATTTGCTCCAATATTAGGATACATTTTTTGCATTCCTAAATCTGGATATAATACTGTTTTTGTTTGTATGGATATTTTTTCCGGCAAACCAGGGAAAAATGTTTTTAGTAATAAGAGTAATTCTTCATGTTCTGAAAATAACTGCTGGATATTTATATTGGGTTTTGTAATCGTTTTAATTAAATTGTCATAATATTCCTTCAAATATATGTTTTTTTCTTCTTTTGATAACTCAGACAATTTAAAAATCATGAACTCACTTAATTTTTCCCAGCTTATGTTATTGATTGAAGTTTTATTAATTGTTTCAGAATTCCATTTTTGCGATTCAAAATTTATTTGTGATAATAGATTTTTTAAATCTTTAGAAATGGTTGTTTCATAATTTACTGAATTAATATCATTTCCAGTATTACCAAATTTCTTTTTGGCTTCACTTTTAATTATTTCTAAATATGTTCCGTTATCAACGGTTTGTAGGCTTTGTGAAAGGGTAAGATTTTCCTGTGTTGATATACCATTATAAATTTGAGAAGTTATTCCGCTATTTAAATTTATGCTATATTCTTTTTTCAATGTTGAATAATTAATAATAGTAGACGCAGAATAATCTATTGAGGAATTTTTAATGTTACGAGAAGTAGTAAAATATTCAGAAATTGGTAAGATGCTTGAATAATTTGTTCTCTCTGTATTTGTATGAGTTGCATTATCGAGAAGTATTGTGTTTTCAATTTTTTTTGAAGTTTTATTATTTTGAATTTCTTTTACTGGATTGTAAGGGTTCAAAATATCAGTATTTTTTTGTTCCTGCCAAAGTTGTACTATATCTTTTTGCAGATTCATTTCTTTCAAAACTTTTGCAAGTTCTTTGATAAATACCCCTTTTAATTCTTCTGAGCTTTTTATTGTTGTATTGTTCTTTATAAAAATGTCGAAATTGTGAATTACGCTTTTATTCATTTCTTTTTTTGTGTAAAATTAATTTTAGTGTTTTGAATTGTGAAATTTTCAACTTTCTATGTTCAGTAGTTTCAGCTTATTTGGGGATGGTAGTTTTGTTAATCAAGTAAAGATGTCTCAGCTAGTGGTTTCGTTTTGAACGTTTCGTAGCTCATAATGCCTAATGTTGGTATAAAACTCGACTGAAATAATCTCTTGAAAACGAGTGCCCTAGCCCTGATAGAAGTGGAAATCCTTTTGTGGTGGGGTTCACCAAAAAAGATTGAAACGGATAGCAGGAAATAGCTCCTTATAAAAAATGAAATTCCAATTTCCAATTGTAAAAATCGAAGATTCGTAAAACTATTTAAAGTAATAATTATACCGTACTATTTGTCATTTCGACGGAGGAGAAATCCTCATAAGAAGCTCGACAAAGATTGGCCTCTCGTTGAGGAGTTACTTGCGAGGATTTCTCCTTAGTCGAATGACACAAAATGAGACTAAAGTCTGAACCTTTTTTTCTTTGCACCTCTGAACCTATTAAAAGAACCTAAAAAAAGCTATTTTTGTAATTCATTTTCAGGTCATACATAATGTCAATACTTAAGGATTTAGAACAATTATCGGCGTCGTTGGAAGGAACACTTTTATACGACGATCTTCATAAAACGCTTTATTCGACCGACGCTTCGGTTTACAGAATAAAACCCAAAGCGGTTGCCGTGCCCAAAACGATTGAAGATATTTCGAAACTTATAAGGTTTGCGGCGCGCCATAATGTTTCGGTTACGCCGAGAACTGCCGGAACTTCTCTGGCCGGACAAGCGGTTGGTGACGGAATTGTAATTGATGTTTCTAAAAACTTTACTAAGATTCTTGATTTTGATCCCGTAAAAAAAACCGTTACGGTGCAGCCGGGTGTAATTCGCGATGAACTGAATTTATTTTTGAAACCACACGGGCTATTTTTCGCACCGATTACTTCGACTTCAAACCGTGCTATGGTGGGCGGAATGGTAGGAAATAATTCTTCTGGAACTACTTCTATTCGCTACGGTGTTACGCGCGATAAGATTGTGGAGCTAAAAGGACTTTTGAGCGATGGTTCTGAAGTTGTTTTTAAGAATTTAACTTCTGCTGAATTTATCGAAAAAACCAAAGGAGAGACTTTAGAAAATAAAATATATAAAATCATTTACGACGAACTTTCAGTTAAGGCGACTCAGGAAGAAATCGTAAAGGAGTTTCCAAAACCGGAAATTCACCGCAGAAATACAGGCTATGCTGTTGATATTTTACTAAAATCGGAGTTGTTTGGAGGTGATGAGCCAACAATCAATCTGGGTAAACTGCTTTGCGGAAGCGAAGGAACTTTGGTTTTTACAACAGAAGTTACCTTAAAAGTAGACGATTTGCCGCCGGCACATAATATTATGGTTGTGGGACATTATCATACCATTCAGGAATCTTTAGAATCTGTGGTTGTGGCGATGAAACATCATTTGTACACCTGTGAAATGATTGACGACACCATTTTGGATTGTACCAAAACAAATCGTGAACATGTTAAAAACCGATTCTTTTTGGTGGGTGAACCCAAAGCAATTATGATGTTTGAAGTGGCATCTCACAGTCTGGAGGATGCCGAAAAACAAGCCGATGCTTTGATAGCCGATTTAGAGAAACATAATTTTGGCTATGCCCGTGTAAAGATTTACGGAAACGATATTGACAAAGCCAACGAACTCAGAAAAGCCGGACTTGGACTTTTGGGAAGTATTGTAGGCGACAATAAAGCGGCCGATTCTATTGAAGATACTGCCGTTGAGTTGAGCGATCTACCGAATTATATTGCTGAATTTTCGGCAATGATGTTAAGTCACGGACAAGAAGCGATTTATTATGCGCATGCGGGTGCGGGAGAATTGCACCTTCGTCCGGTTTTGAATTTGAAGAAAACGTCTGATTTAAAATTATTCAGGACCATTGCAACCGAAGTAGCTCATTTGGTTAAAAAATACAGAGGTTCATTAAGCGGTGAACATGGCGACGGAATTGTGCGCGGCGAGTTTATTCCGTTTATGATTGGCGAGAAGAATTATGAATTGCTAAAACGTATTAAATTGGCTTTTGACCCCAATTCGGTTTTGAATATCGGTAAGATTGTCAATGCTTTAAAGATGGATGAAAACCATCGTGTAGTTTCGGGCAGGGTAGAACCGGATATAAAAACGTTTCAGGATTTCTCAGACAGTTTAGGCATTTTGCGTGCTGCCGAAAAATGCAACGGTTCTGGCGATTGCCGAAAATTGCCATCGGCAGGCGGAGCGATGTGTCCGAGTTATCGCGCGACCAAAAACGAAAAAGAGACAACGCGTGCGAGAGCGAATGCCTTGCGTGAGTATTTGACCTATTCGGAGAAAGAAAACAAATTTGACCAAAAAGAATTATACGAAGTTTTTGAGTTGTGTGTAAGTTGTAAAGCCTGCGCCAGCGAATGTCCGAGTAATGTAGATGTGGCCACTTTGAAAGCCGAATTTTTATACCAATATCAAAAAGCAAACGGATTCTCTACCCGAAATAAGATTTTTGCCAATAACGCAAAACTGAATAAAATGGGAAGTAAGTTTCCGTCGATTACCAATTTTATTTCTAACCAGTCAATTGTCAAGAAAACAATGGGAATTGCAACAGAGAGACAGGTTCCGTTATTGGCGAAAACTACTTTCAGAAAATGGCACGAAAATCACAAACCTACAGTTAAGGATTTTCCAAACGGAAGATTGTATTTGTTTGTAGATGAATTCACAAACTATTATGATGTCAATATCGGAATTGATGCTTTTGAATTATTGACAAAATTAGGGTATCAGGTTTTGATAATAGATCATGAAGAAAGCGGAAGAGCCTATCTGTCTAAAGGTTTTCTCGAAGAAGCCAAGAAAATTGCGAATCATAATGTAAATGTTTTTAAAGATCTGGTTTTAGGAAACGCACCTTTGGTTGGTCTTGAACCTTCGGCAATTCTTACTTTTAGAGACGAATATATGCGTTTGGCAGATGATAAGGAAAGTGCAGAAAAGCTGTCCAGAAATACCTTTACAATTGAAGAATTCTTTAAAAAAGAAATTATCGATGGTAAAATCCGACCAGATTCTTTTTCAGAAGAAAAGAAAGAAATCAAAATTCACGGACATTGCCATCAGAAATCTTTGAGTTCTGTTGAGGCAACTTTTGCGATGCTAAATTTACCGACCAATCATACAGTGACAATTTATAATTCGGGCTGTTGTGGAATGGCGGGTTCTTTTGGGTATGAAAAAGAACATTATCAGGTGAGTATGCAAATGGGCGAAGACACGCTTTTCCCTAAAGTACGTGCCACTGCTGAAAATGTCAAAATCGCCGCCGCAGGAACAAGCTGCCGACACCAAATTTATGACGGAACGAAACGGGAAGCACAGCATCCGGTTAGTATTTTGAGGAACTGTTTGCGATGAGAGATGGCACGCGGATGAACACGGATTCACTTCGTGAAAACGCAGATAAAAGCGGATTTTTTTGTTTTTTTTTAATTAATCTTTGTTCATCTGCGTGAAATAATTTGTGCTAATTTGTGAAATTTGTGGCTAAAAAAGACTTCGCGTCTTACCGCCTTAGTGGCAAAAAATAATTCCCAATAAAACAAAATCGTTTTATATATTTGAAATCAGGATAATTTTTGCATTATTTGCAAAATAAAACCACAAAGACTTAAATATATTAATTTATAAAAGCAAAACCACATATGGCATTATCAGGTTTATTCCGAAAAAAAACGGTGCAAGATATTCTCAAGCAAGTTGCAAAAAACGAAGCAGATGGTCATAATGCTCTTGGAAAGCATTTGACAACTAGGGATTTAACTGCCTTTGGAATCGCAGCAATTGTTGGAGCAGGTATTTTTAGTACTATCGGAAAAGCCAGTGCAGATGGCGGTCCAGCCGTAATTTTCTTGTTTTTATTTACAGCATTGGCCTGTAGTTTTGCCGCTTTTGCTTACGCCGAATTTGCCTCGATGGTTCCCGTTTCTGGAAGTGCCTATACGTATTCGTATGTAGCTTTTGGAGAAATTATTGCCTGGATTATTGGTTGGGCATTAATCATGGAATATGCCGTAGGAAACATAACTGTCGCGATATCATGGAGTGATTATTTTACAGGATTGCTCCAAAGTGGCGGAATTCATCTCCCGCAATGGATTCAGATGGATTATCTAACCGCTTCAAACGGATTTAAAGATGCCACAGCTTTAATGCAGGGCGGAAAAACATACGAAAATTTAGGCTCAGGATTGCAGGCTGCATACACTGCCTGGACCACAGCGCCAACCATTGGTTCTTTTCATTTTGTGGCCGATTTGCCTGCTTTGTTTATTATCGTTTTGATTACTGCTTTAGTTTACAGAGGAATGAAAGAATCCCGTAATGCGAGTAACGTCATGGTAGTGGTGAAACTTTGCATTGTACTTTTAGTAATTGCTGTGGGAGTATTTTATGTAGATACAGCAAATTGGGATCCGTTTGCGCCAAATGGAGTAAGTGGGGTTTTAAAAGGAGTTTCAGCTGTATTCTTTGCTTATATTGGTTTTGATGCGATTTCGACAACCGCAGAAGAATGTAAAAATCCACAGCGTGATTTACCACGCGGAATGATGTGGGCGATTATCATTTGTACACTTTTATATATTGCCATTGCCTTGGTTTTAACAGGAATGGTGCGTTATAACGAATTAAATGTTGGAGATCCTCTTGCGTTTGTTTTCGACAAATTAGATCTAAAATGGATGTCTGGTATTATTGCCGTAAGTGCCGTAATTGCTATGGCCAGCGTTTTGTTGGTTTTTCAAATGGGACAGCCGCGTATCTGGATGAGCATGAGCCGTGATGGTTTATTGCCAAAGAAATTTTCTACGGTTCACCCAAAATTCAAAACCCCCTCTTTTGCAACAATCGTAACTGGTTTTGTGGTTGCGGTTCCGGCTTTATTTTTAAACTTAACAATGGTAACAGACCTATGTAGTATTGGGACTTTATTTGCCTTTGTATTAGTTTGTGCCGGAGTATTGGTTTTGCAAAACAAACCAGAAATTCCGAGAGGAAAATTCAAGACACCTTATGTAAACTCAAAATTCATTCTTCCCGTATTAATGATTGCCGGATTGTATTATGCTTTTGCATTCAACAATAAAGCTACAATGGCTTTTATTAATAACGAGGCGCAAATAAATGATGCCACAACAATTGTAACTTCTTTAGATAAAACAGAATCTGAAAAGGTTTTTAATTATTTAAAAAGCATAGAAGTAAATAACAAAACTGCCGAAACTTCAGATTTAGAGCATTTATTGGGACAATATCAGGACGATGAAGCAAAATATACAGAAGTTGTAAAAGGTTTGCCAATCAATGATTCTCTAAAATACGAATCAGGTTTTAGTTTATTCAAACACAAAATCCCAATGTGGATTTTCCTTTTCGTTTTAGTAGGATTAGCGGTTTGGGCTTTCAGAAAAAACCTTTCTTTAATTCCGCTTTTAGGATTAATCTGCTGCCTGTATATGATGGCCGAACTAAGCGTTTGGAATTGGATTTATTTCACAATTTGGTTACTAATCGGATTGTTTATTTACTTTACTTATAGTAGAAAAAATAGTAAGCTCAACTTCGTGCAGGAAAGTTAAGAGCTAGAAGTTATATGTAAAAAGCCGTTCTGATTGATTTCAGAACGGCTTTTTTTATTTTTGTCATCCTGACGAAGGAAGGACCACACAAGAAATTCCATATTGAAATTCCTCCCCTGATTGGCCGAGCCCCGCTTGTGTGATCCGCGTTGTCGAATTACTTGTGTGGTCCTTCCTTTGTCAGGGTGACAAAGTGATGTCTTAAAATTACAAAATACCAAGCTCCACCATACAAGCCTTCATCATCTCATAAGTACGCTGAATATCATTATCCAGTCCAATAGAAAAACGAATCAAACCATCGGTTAATCCCATTTGTTGTTGTTCTTCCAAAGGAATTTCACTAGAAGTAGAAGTTCCAGGTGCACTGAATAATGTTTTATAAAATCCTAAACTTACTGCCAGATAACCCAGATTTCGTGCTTGCATCAATTCCATTAATTCATTGGCTTTTGCCAAAGTACCGACATCAATTGTCATCATTCCGCCAAAACCATATTCAGGATTAATCATCGTTTTGTACAATTCATGGCTTGGGTGGCTTTTTAGTCCCGGATAAACCGTTTTCAAACCATCAGCTTCAAATTGATCCGCAAGAAAATGTGCATTATGACTATGTTGTTTAATTCGAATATGAAGTGTTCTTAAATTTTTCATTACCGAAGCCGAACGCAAACTGTCCATTGTTGGTCCCAAAAGCATACTTGCGCCAGTGTTTACATTTTTCAACGAATTAATAAAATCTTTCGATCCGCAAGTTACACCTCCAACCGTATCGCTGCTTCCATTAATGTATTTCGTCAAAGAATGAATTACAATATCAGCCCCAAGTTTGGCCGGAGAAACTGATAAAGGCGAAAAAGTGTTGTCTACCACCAACTTTAAGTTGTATTTTTTAGCAATTTTAGCCAATCCGGCAATATCCGCAACTTCCAAAAGTGGATTACTTACCGTTTCACAATACAAAACTTTCGTGTTGGATGTAATTGCAGCTTCAACAATATCCAGTTTTGTAATGTCTACAAAGCTGGTTTCAATTCCGAATCTCGGTGTAAAATTCTTCAAAAAGGTATAAGTACCGCCATAGATGGTCCTGCTTGAAACAATATGGTCGCCCGCACCGCATAATTGCAAAAGAGTAGGCGTAATTGCCCCCATTCCCGAAGCCGAAACATTTGCCGTTTCCGTTCCTTCCATAGCTGCCAAAGCCTGATCCAGATATAAATTACTTGGCGAAGAATGGCGTGAATACAAATAACAGCCTTCCATATTGCCTTCAAAGGTATCAAACATAGTTTTCGCCGAAAGAAAAGTATAAGTCGAAGAATCAGAAATTGAAGGATTTACACCGCCAAATTCACCAAAGTATTGCAAATCCTGAATTTTATCTGCTGGGTTAAAGTTTTTCATATTTAGTTTTTTTATTTCAAGTTTCAAGTTTCAGGTCGCGTGAGCTTAAAACCTGTTTTAATGTTAATTTTTAGGAGCTGTTTCCTGCTATCCGTTTCAATCTTTTGTGCCGAACCCCGGCACAAAAGGATTTCCACTTCTATCAGGGCTAGGACACTCATTTTTCAAAATAAATTCCATTCAAAATAACATCTTTGTAGAAAAATAATCAATAACAAGTATTATAATTAGATTTTAAAACTAGATAAATTAATTATTAAAGATTATTAATCTAAATTTGTTTCAATATTTCCAAAACAATAGATTTTCTTTCATTTCAACCAAAACTATAAACAACAAACCATAAACTTAAAATATGACACTAGACCCCACCGATAAAAAACTCTTAGTTTTACTTCAAACCGATAGTAAAAAAACAACCAAGGAATTGTCCTTAAAACTCAACCTTTCGGTAACCGCAGTTTACGAAAGAATCAAAAAACTAGAGCGAGAAGGCATCATCAAAAACTACGTAGCACTTGTAGACAAAACCAAAATCGAACGAGGCTTTGTAGTATTCTGTCACTTAAAACTCATTCAGCACACTAAAGAATTCTTAACCAAATTCGAAAGTGAAGTCATCAAACTCAATGAAGTCTTAGAATGCCATCACGTAAGCGGTGATTACGATTATATTCTAAAGGTATTAGTAAAAGATATGGAAGCATATAGAGAATTTTTGGTAACCAAATTAACGTCATTACAGCATATCGGTAGCACACAAAGTATGTTTATGATTAGCGAAGTGAAGAATTCGACGGTGATTTTTTAAAGAGGCTGAGGTTCTGAGTTGCTGAGGTTCTAAGATTAGGCGCAGAGGTTCAGAGCGACAAAAGTTAGGAGGTTTTCTCCTTGTCGAAATAGCAAATAGTACGATATAATAATACTCTAATAATAAACTTTGCGGCTCTGCGCCTTTGCGAGACTAAAAAAAGAAAACCTTTGCGTAATTTTTTGCAAACTTTGCAGTAAAATACACAATCCATAAAAAAACTTCCTGCCTTAGAGCCTTGGTGGCAGAAATCCCAGCCCCAAATTTTCACACAAAAAACATTGCCATTTAAACTTTAAACAAAACTTTATTCCTTAATTTTGTATCGCTAAAAATAAAATTAACAAACTATGAGTTCATTTGACGTAGTCATTATAGGTTCAGGACCGGGCGGATATGTATCAGCAATTCGTTGCGCACAATTAGGTTTCAACACAGCAATTGTAGAAAAATATAATTCATTAGGCGGAACTTGTCTTAATGTAGGTTGTATTCCTTCAAAAGCGTTATTGTCTTCTTCTCATCATTATGCAGAAATTGCACATTTTGCAGATCATGGAATCGAAGTTTCCGGAGATGTAAAAATCAATTTAGAGAAAATGATCGCGCGCAAGCAAGCAGTTGTAGATCAAACCGTGGGTGGAATCAACTACTTAATGGATAAAAATAAAATCACTGTTTTTAATGGTTTAGGTTCTTTTGTAGATGCAACGCACATTGCAGTTGCAAAAGCAGACGGAACATCTGAAACAATTGAAGCAAAATATACTGTAATTGCTACAGGATCAAAACCATCTTCTTTGCCTTTCATCAAAATTGATAAAGAAAGAATCATTACTTCTACAGAAGCTTTGGAGTTAAAAGAGGTTCCAAAACACTTAGTAATTATTGGTGGTGGAGTTATCGGAATCGAGCTTGGACAAGTTTACCTTCGTCTTGGTGCTCAGGTTTCTGTAGTAGAATTTATGGACAGAATTATTCCGGGAATGGACAGTTCATTGTCTAAAGAATTGACTAAAGTATTGAAAAAACAAGGAATGAAATTTTACGTTTCTCACAAAGTAAAATCAGTAGAAAGAAACGGCGACGCTGTTGTTGTTCAGGCTGAAAACGCAAAAGGAGAAACAATTACTCTTGAAGGAGATTATTC
>Ga0307410_10000006_pt1 | contig 100089 bp, 102 predicted proteins | sample 322Ometagenome_3_FD_203707 | JGI IMG/M metagenome (GOLD analysis project Ga0307410, IMG submission 203707) | Maize rhizosphere microbial communities from greenhouse at UC Davis, California, United States - 322HYB-O-3 | ecosystem: Host-associated > Plants > Roots > Rhizosphere > Soil | place... | reverse complement strand
TAATTATTTAAATAAATATTTCAGAATAGTAGTCACTACTTATTTTTGTTATTGATTTTACAGATGGGTTTGGGTATTGATTATCTGGTAGCTGCGAAGGTGTAAAATCGTTAATGGGGTCAATTTCAACAAAACCGGAGCGTGTTAATGGTTTTGCTGTATTGGTTTTAATTATGATTCCTGTTTTGCGGTTGATGTATCTCCAAAGTGTTTTTCGATTGTCAAAATGAATTTTAAAATTCGGGCTAATCATTTTCCCAAAATTGTCTATAATATTTCCTGAGCTGTTATCACCCTGAAGTCTTAAGGAAAGAAGCCCAAAAATGTCTTGTTTCTCTAAAGGCTGGAATGTTGAAATTAAATTCTTAGTGGTTTCTTCTGATACTAAAAAACCACTTGAAATTAATTTGTTATCATTTATTTTCGGGATATATTCAAATGTTACAGGCTCTGTCGGAGGTCTGACATTGCTAAATAAGAATGCCTGATTAAGAGCAAAATCTACATCGGTATAATTCTCAAATTGATAATCATTAATTTTGATTAAAAATTGTAAGTTCAAATCAACAGGAATTTTTATATAAGGGTCGATTTCATCTGTTTCTTTGACCTTAATGTAAACTCTAAAACCTGTTTTGGTTTTTTTGAATACCATTTTATAGTTTTGGAGTATTCTATAGGTTTCAAAAGTGGGTGTTATAGTGGTAAATGCATCTGTAGTAAATTGGTGCATCATCTTTTCTTTATCAGAATCAGACATAGCCGCAAATGTTTCTTCGCCGTTATTCAAAAAATAATTATGAAGAAGCGTTACTTCAAACAACAATCCGTATGTGATCGCAAAACTCATGACTGTTCTTTTGTTTTTGTTAAGCCTTCAACCTTGCTGATAAGTTGTCCTTCGCCTTGTGCGATATTGCGCTCAATTTGTATCATACTGACTTTGTATAAAGCCGACGGAAATTGTTTGCCACCAAGTGTTCCCCAGATATAATTTAACTCTTCAAAAGTGGGAGTGTAGAGTTCAACTGAAAATCTGAAGTTGTCAATATTGCTCATGGAAATATTATTTCTGTTATAAATAGTGTTGGCTTGTGTAAAAAGTTTTTTCCCCTGAAAAAAGGCAATGATTTTCGATATATCATTGAGAGAGCTGAGGTATTGATCTCTATTGGCACTGAAAAGCAAATACAGATTTAGATTGATGATGCTGTTTTTATAAACGGTTTTATTGTTTTCAATAGAATTATTTGGAACGTTTTTTAGAGTAGCTTCTTCATCCAGATTAATTAGCGTAAGTGCCACGCTGTTTTTTAAAGCGGTAGCTACGTCTTCATTTTGAGATTCTAAAAAAGCAATGTTTTCAGGAACAACAGATTTGTCCAACCCAATTTCGTCGAGATAGTTATTTACTTGTTCTGCAATTATTTGGATAACTTCAAAAATCATCTTGTAATAAGGTTTTAAAAAGTTCTACATTGGGTAAAAGATAAATTCTAGGCGCAGATTGAAAAGAAGAATATCCCGGGATTGTTTAAACTCGTGTTACAAACAAGGGCTTCTGGATTTGGTGCAAGGTAGAAAAACCAAGAGCTATTATAAAAGGGGAAAAAAGCCCTTTTTTTTAAGTATTTTTGCGGTAAAATATTGATTATAAACGTGTTGATTGTTTGGTTGAGTATGTTTTTTTTGTTTAATAAAAAACGATTTTGATCTATATAAAACCACTAACCGTAAGGGAAAAACCTAAAAAATATTGATTTTAATTTGGAGAGGAACACAAACAATTGGATAATAATTAAATTTGCCTAATAAATCCTAATTTCTGCATCAGAAAAGAATGACTCTACAAAATCTAATCGGCACTTATTCAATTTCCGGAAGTAATCAGGATGAAGGGAATGAAATAAATTATAAAGGAATTTTGACTTTATCTTTAGACGCGAACAACCGGGTTACTGCCCGCTGGCTTATTAATGATTCTCAGGAACAAAAAGGGTACGGCTTCTTTAAAGATAATATCCTGGTAATCAATTTTAGTTATAAAGGAGAAGATCATAAGACATACAAAGGAGTTGCAGTTTACCGATGTATTACAAAAGATGTATTGAATGGGTTTTGGTCTGAAAAGCACGGAAATCCTCTTTATTTAGGAACCGAACATTGTCTAAGAATAAAGGCTACGGAACGGTTGAATTAATATGTACCGGTTAATATTTAGAATTTCAAATAAAAAAAAGCTTCAGATTTCTCTGAAGCTTTTTTAGTAGCCCGTAGCGGAATCGAACCGCTCTTACATGGATGAAAACCATGCGTCCTAACCGATAGACGAACGGGCCTGTTTTTCTATTCGGGTGCAAAAATGCAATTAATTTTAAAATACACAAAAATATTTTTCTTTAAAAGTGTCTAGGTTATCCTAAAAATAGCTCATTTAGAAATAATCAATACTAAATAAAATGAGGCCACTAAAATGTATTTGTTTGATTAATAATTTTTTGGACTACATAAAAAAAGATTTTTTTATAAAACCGCCAACTTTCATGAAGATTAAAAATTATTTTGAAGATTATTTTTTTTGAAAGAATATTCTTTAGGTTTTAAAAAAAAACAGTCATATACGTTCCTGTTTTATTGTAAAAACTTCCAGAACTATGCAAATAAAAATAATAGATATCATGGAAATAATTCCCTAACTAACATGAGCGTTCGTTAGTGAACGCATGAAAACGTTTAAAGATTGTTAAACAAAAAAGCTTCAGATTTCTCTGGAGCTTTACATGTTGAATATCAATATCTCTTTATGTTTTAATCATTTCAAGACTGTATCATATCATAAACTTTATTCAAAAGTCTTGTCTCATTTTTTGAATTTCTTTGATTAAAAGAATTATAATTCCCCCAATTATTAGTCTGTCATAACATATTATCATAGAGTACTAAAATATCCGGACAAATTATTTTATTCCAAGATTCCCATCAAATGTATTAAAGTCATCTCTTCTTTTAGGTTTAATAATCAATAAATTATATAGTTGGTTACAGATAGATTTTAATTCAACTAAGTTAGAATTGTCAATTGCTTTTTCTCCTAATTCTATCAATTTACTATGTTTAGACTTATCTTTGAAAGCATCAGATTGTTCAAATCGCAAGTAATAAAAATAATCTATGTAGCTTTCGTCTTGATTTTTATAAATGTTTTCTATTAGATTTTCCAATTCTTTTTTCTTTTTGCGAATCAAATATTTATTGCTTGACTGCAAAACTTCCTTTTCGTTTTTTTTGATCTTTTCAAATTCATCTTTTTGACGAGGACTGCCTTTTTCAATATAAAAAGAAAGACTGTCTTTGATGTTATTATATTCTTCAAGCTCAGATAATATGTGTTTGTGTCGAACAAGATCATCAAATTCCTGAATGTAAATTTTTTTCAGCTCATCAATTTGATATTTTTTATCTGTAATGGCATCATTTTTATTCTCTAATGCCTCCTTATAAAGAATAGTTAACGACTTTTGAGATCTTTTTAATAGTGCTAAATATTCATAGTTTTCATTGTGTTGTTCACTTCGTATTTCTTCTAAAATTGTGTCTAAAGCATTTTTGATTTCCGATGATAATTTTTCAATCGAAACTTTTCTCTGATGCGGATTAAAGACTTCGCTTATTTCTAAATCGAGAGCGCCAATATAAACATCAATACTTAAATCCCTGGATTCCGAAACTTTAAAGTTTAGCTCAATATCCATTCCTTTTAGCAGGTCCTGCTCAAAATTACTCCCCGATATTTCAATATACCCGATAGAAAGATTACTACCTGCCATATTTCCGGCATTGCCTTCTACAACATTTATAATAAGTTTTTGGTCAGAGTTTCTTAATATGTTTTTAGAGCAGGTTTTGTAAATTGTTTTCTTTAAAGGAAGAATATCGTTTTTTTTAAATATAATTTCCATGTGGCTTTTTCCCGTTTCTTCGTCTAGTTCCAAACAAATGTCGTTCGGAATTGGCTGCCCCATAATACTATATAATCCATTAGTAATTTGAATATTCGAATTACTAAATACTTGTTTTTGATGATTGTCGAATAAAAACAGCGTGAATTGATTAGTGGTTTTTTCTAATAAAGGAACAAACTCGACAATTTTTTTACTAACTTTCAGAAGACCTGTGTCAAAACCGCCATCTGCTCGCGTAATTCTGTAATATCCGCCAAACGATTCTTCTAAAAGAACTACAATTAGTTCTTCAGAATCTTTAGAATGTGGTTCGTAAATGGTCTCAACTTGAATATTATTTTCTTCAGATACTGGCTCGTCTACAATCTCTTCATCATTTAATTCTGAAGGTTTTGAACCAGCATAATATGCTGCTCCAATCATTACTGCAGTTGTGGGATCCAAATTTGTTTCTACCTGAATTTGAGTTCGTTCCTGCAATTGCTGGCGTATGTAAGGGATATAAGTAGTGCCACCAACAAGTATAATTCGCTCTATATCTGAAAAGTCCAGATGATTTTCCTTGATTAATTTTTCAACCAAATGAAAAGATTCTTCAAATTTAGGCTGAATGATTATTTCCAATTCTTTTCGGCTGATATCGATGTCGAGTGAGATCGAAAGTTCATCAAAATCAATTTCAATACCGGAACTTTCTTTTATTGAAAGTTCTTTTTTTGCTTCTTCTGCTTTGTAAAGAAGTTCAAAAAAGAGTTTGTTGTACGCAGGATTTTCTTTAGAAATTAGTTTTGGCCAAAGATTATTTTCCTGAGTTTCCTTTTCGATTTTCGGGCATATTATTTTCTCAACAAATAAATTATCTAAATCAACTCCTCCCAAAAAATTATTGCCTTTATGATCAAACACCTTAAGATTACGTTCGTTAATGTTTACTAATGCAATATCAAAAGTTCCTCCTCCAAAATCATATACCAGCCATTTTTTATCTGATGTAATTTCAATATTTAACGAATTTGAATAGGCCAGACAAGCAGCGATAGGCTCCTGAAGCAAAACTATTTCTTCAAAACCTGCCTGATAACCTGCTTTTTTTGTGGCATTAGACTGGATCGTATCAAAAGAGGCCGGAATTGTAATGACAGCAGATTTTAAACTTTCGCCTTGAGCGAAATTAATTAATTCGTTCAAAACCATCGAAGATAGTTCAATCGGACTGCAATTTTTATCCAGATCTTTAATAAAATAAGCTTCATCAGATCCCATTTTTCGTTTAAAAGAAGAGAATACATTTTCGGCATTTGTTGCGCTGTGTTCTCTTGCTTTTTCGCCTATTTGAATGCGTCCTTTCCGAAAAGAAACTACAGACGGTATAGTATCCTTGAACCCAACAGGGTTTTTATAAATACTGATTTTTCCATTTTCATATTTTGCAATTCCTGAATTCGTTGTTCCTAAATCAATTCCGATATTGATATTCTTCATAAATAATGGTATTATTCTACTATAACTACTGCTTTTTGTACTAGCTGCAACGTGTCGTTTTCTGTTTTGTAAATTGTGGGCCTGATAACTTTGGTTATTTTCTTCGAATTTGAATTAAGAATATTGGCATCAATAGAGCTGTCTCTTTCATCATAATTTGTTCCTAAAGGATTTATAATTTTATATCCTTTTTCTTCCAATTCATCATAAATTCTTTTTAGATTGCGCTCGAAACCATTGAAGTTTTGTTCTAAAGCTTTTTTTTCAATTTCAAACAGTTGATTTATTATTACATTCATTTCTTTAGATTTTATCAATGGGCAATTTACAATTTATTTAATACGATATTAGCTATTAATATTGTTTTTTATTAAAATCATTAATTATTTATAACAATATGAATATCATTCAATTATCTTCTTTATTAGATTTAAAAAGGGATCAGATTTTAGAATTTAGTTCTGAGGATTATATTAGAATTGAGAAAAAAATAAATTTCGAAAAAAAAATTAACGCGGAAATAGATTCTAATACGGGTGAAAGCTTAATTATTGCACTCAAAGAATACAAAGAAGAATTGTTATTTGTAATGTCAAATCGTGTGTTGTTTAATTTTTTTACCCGTAATTATTTCTCCAAAAATTATTTTTCAAATTATAATTTGACTGTTTCTGATGAAAAAATTAAACACTTTTTAACGCTTTTTTTAGCAGATGATCTAATTTCTTTTTTCAGTTTTAAACTCTCAAAAGGTTGGGATCACTATTTAGAGGAACTTGATCTTCTCTTAGATTTAAAAAGATATTTTCCTGAAGAGATTATCTATAAAATGGGCTTACTTCTTTATTCTAAACTTGATTTTGCTATTTCTCAGTTAGCTGTTTCGACTACTAATGAGTTTTCTAATATCGTATATATTAAATACAGCACTTTTTATGATTTACTATCTCATTTTGCAACGATTGAGTTAGATCAAAAAATAGTTGTTTTATTGAATTTGGTTGTTCAATATTATAAAAAAAGGACCAATATTATTTTTTTTAGTTCTGTTATAAAATCAATGGCATCTTATAATGCATTTATTGAAAATATAAGCAAAATCCTGATCGAAAGTAAAGAAATTTTAATGAAATCAAAAGAAAATAAAGCGGACGAGAATAACGAAATGGATCTTATTATAAAAATCATTCTTGCTGTTGTTTTTCTTTTGATAGCTTTTCATAAACTTGGATATTACTAAAATTTATTTTAATCCGATTTTATGAATCAATATTATTTTTATCAAGGCCTAAATTAATTTATAAAACAATGAATATCATTCAATTATTTTCTTTGTTAGACTTAAAAAGCGATCATATTTTAAAATTTGGTACCGAGGATTATATTAGAATTGAGAAAAAAATAAACTTCGAAAAAAAAATAAGCTCCGGAATTCATGCTAATGCAGGTGAAGACTTAATTGCTGCATTGAAAGAATACAAAGAAGAATTGCTGTTTATAATTTCGAATCGTGTGTTGTTTAATTTTTTTACTCATAATAATTTCTCCAAAGATTTTTTTTTAAATTATAATTTGACTGTTTCTGATGAAAAAATAAAACACTTTATAGCTCTTTTTTTGGTAGAAGATCTGATTTCTTTTTTCACTTTAAAACTCTCAAAAAGTACTTATGAAAATTTAGAAGAACTTGATTTCCTTTTAGATTTAAAAAGATATTTTTCTGAAGAGATTATCTATAAAATGTCTTTACTTGCCTTCTCTAAACTTGATTTTGCTGTTTCTAAATTGTCGGTTATGAAGAAGGGTAGTGAGGTTTCGGCAATCAGTTATATTAAATACAGAACCTTTTATGACTTATTATCTCATTTTACATCAGTTGAATTGGATAAGAGAATTAGTGAATTATTGTCATTGGTTATTAAATTTTATAAAAAAAATATAAATATTCAATTTTTTACTTCTGTCATACAATCGATGGCTTTTTATAAAGCTTTTAATGAAAGTATAAATGATACTCTAGTTAAAAATAGAGATGGTGTATCTGTATTTAGAGAAGATGTTGACAATGTGGAAGCGAGTCCTATTATGAAAATAATACTTGCAGTAATTTGTGTCCTAATACCTTTTTTGGTGACCAAATGTTCTTAGATTCATTTCTTGCTCAATCTTTTGCAAAGGAGTTAAAAAGATTATGTTTGTGCTTTAAATTAGTCTTAAGCATGAATATAATAGAATTATTTGAAGAATTAAAGATAGATAAAAAACAATATTCTATTCTTTTGCCAGCAGACATAATCCGAACAAAAAAGCAGGTTACTGTAGTACCAGAACGTTATGTGGCATTTAAAAAAAACATATGGATAACAAAGAGATTAATCATAATCTTCATGTCGAGCTGATTAGAGAAAAAATCAGAAAGAGATACTTTAAAAGTTCAATTTATTGCACTAACTATAGAGAAGTTTTGGAGGTAGAAAATTCGAGATTCAAAAACCTAATAGAAGTGTCAGAAAAGTCTTTTTTTAATGACAGTAAAGTAGCTTTTATAAAACTGATAGTTGTACTTGCTTTAATTCTTTTCATTGTGATTTTTGATTACCATGATGAAATATTTGGAAAAAAAACAGCATCATTTTCTTTCTGGGCTGTCATTTTTCTTTTGGCACTTAATCTGTTTACACTCTATGGTTTCGTTTTTAAAAGAAAAAGCGTTTGTATAAAAACGACTAATGATTTTTTAATTATAAATTCAAGCAAGGAAGTTGCTTGGAAGGAAATTCTAATTACTGGAATTTTTACGATTCCCCAACAAGGATTACAAACACTTGTTATCATTGGAACAATTAAGAAAATTTTTACTGTTGACTGTACGGATTCTGAATTATCAGCAGAGGATTTGATTCAAATTATTAATTTACATAAAAACACCACATAATAGCTACTACAATAGATTTGGACAATTGGCTGAATGGAAAGTTGGTTTGTATTTCGGAGATTTGGAAAATCAGAGAATAGAGCTTAATTTTATCCCAGACTCTCTGTAATGCCACAACGTTAAAAATCATTTAATGAAATATCTCAAGTGCATACTTATAATCATGTTTTTTATTTGCGGATGTGAATCAAATAAGACTGGCTATGAAATAGTAAAACAAACAAAAACGGTTTCAAAAAATAATTGCCAATTTCAAATTTCATTTCCACAAATAAAGGGTTTATCAGATATAGAAAAAATGGCTGAACTTAATAAAGCCTTAGAAAAATTCCCTGAACACGAATATTATGCAAAAGGTTGTGGTCAAAAAAAAGTTAAAAGAAAAGAGATTTTAGGCGATTATCAAATTTTACTAAAAAATGATAGTATTTTAAGTATAGAATTTCAGACTTTAATACAACGTGATAATTTGAGAACAGATACTATTTATCATTCAATCATTATAAATCCAAAACAAAATTACAAGTCGAAAAATGGAATTATGGGAATTGAACCAAAACAAATATTACCAAATTTTAAACGTGGAATGATTTATCCTTACATTAAAAAATATGGTGTTAAAAATAACAAACATATAAATTTATTGGCTTATGAAACTAATAGCAATTATATTATAACCTGGGCAGTATCTGAAAAGGATTTTATTGTTTATGTTGGTGGTGAAGGAGAATGGTACGGTAAGAATAAAATAAAAATTCCATTAAAGAAACTTAAATAATAAATGTAAACAGCTATTCGAAATCATTCAAATCAATAAAAATTGATTTGTGTATTTACAGTTTGTACTTTTGCCTTTATGAATGATAATTTTATAAATGAATATTTTGGGATTGGAATACAAAATGGTAAAACCCCTGAAAATTTGGGTGTTTTATGGAGGTCAGCCCAAAACTTAGGCGCTACTTTTATTTTTACCATAGGTAATCGATATGCCAAACAAGCATGTGATACTCATGATGCAGTAAAAGCAATTCCTTATTTTCATTATGATACTTTTGAAGATTTCTTTGAAAATTTACCTAAAGGCGCACGATTGGTTGGTGTTGAATTAGACGATAAAGCTTCTGATTTAGAGACTTTTGAACATCCAAGACGTTGTGTTTATTTATTGGGAGCAGAAGATCATGGCTTATCTAAAAAAGTTATGGCCAAATGCCATCATTTAGTAAAATTTAAATCGGTAAAAAGCCTGAATGTGGCTGTCGCAGGAACTATTATAATGTACGACAGAAATTTGCCTAAACCGCGATCTTAACAAAAATAAAAATCCTATTTTTGAAACAAATAAGTACTGACATTTGTCAGATATAGCGACTTAATTTAAAGTATGTCGGATAACGTCGGGCATATGAGCAAGTTTGCATAGTGAAAAACGACAACAGATAAATAACATGAAAAAAACTATACTATTTGAATTTCTATATTTTTTGTTGAGTTTAATAATCGGGTTATTTGGAATTGCTTTACTTTGTAGAAGTACATATTCTAAAACCATTTTTGCCATCCCCATTTTTGGACATAACATTCATATGACAGCTGGATTAATGTTATCTTTCTTTTGGTTAGTTTCATTATTTATATTAACATTAGTTAGACAGATTAAACAAAAATTCAATAACCTTTTTCATAATTTAATTTTGTTAATAGCTGGTTTAGCCTTGACTTACTTTTTTTTGAATTTTATTAATAGTGCACAGAATATGAAAAATGCGTTTGAAAAAGAACTTCCTGCTGAAAAAATAGCAGGTCTAAATTATGAAATAGCTTTGTTTTCTTTTCTTCAAATATTAGTTATAATAACTGTGATAAAAGCTCTAATTAGTACTATACTGAAAGTAAAAGTGCATAATCGCTACTACAACAGATTTGGTAAGACAACTAAAAAAAACTACAAAAATGAAATAATTTAAAAACATAATTATTTTGAGCCTATTTTCTTTTCTTTTCGGGTGTAATAAGTCATCAAACTCTTTGTCTATTAATCTTTCTGAAATCTCCAAAGTTACAGAACAAGAAGAAGGTTTTCAAGATTTTTTTCTAAAAATAGTTTCTGAGGAAAAAATAAAAGATTCATATGTTTATATAGCAAAAGGATTATTTAATTCAAAAGTTGTAGGATTAAAATTTGAGATTATATCTAATTTGCCAAGTGGAATAGATAGCGACGGGAATCTTGATGCGAAAAATGGTTTCATTCGAAACGCAATAAAAATTTCTTCTATTGGTAAAGAAAGTGATGAGTTCTTAAAAGCTATTTCTAAACTTTATAGATTTCCAACGAACAAAAAGTTTAGTAATAGCACCTTATCTCCAACAGCATTTTCATTAAACAGATCAAGAGTTGAAGTTCAAAAGTTAGGCTATTATAAATTTAAATTGTTTTTTAAAGATAGTGAAAATGATAAAGAAGAAGATTATTGTGAATTGTATTTTAACATAAATACAGAAGAAAAAATAATTGAACTTTTTGAGAAAGATAATGAATATAGAAAATCAATAATTAGGGCATTTAGTGACCTGTAAAACTTAACGGCAATAGCTATACAACAAATTTGAGGCAATAGGCTTAATGGAAAGTTGATCTTGTATTGGGATGATTTGGCAAATCCGAATAATGGGCTTAATTTAGTCCCAAGCCAGCTCTAGTACCAGAACGTAGGCATTACTTAAAACACCAGAATGGTAAATATAAAATTATGAAGATTGTAATTTCCACCTTTATCCTACTTTTTTTCTGTTACTGCACAACTCAAGATAAACAACCGTCAAATATTCTCATTGTAGACAAAACTCTAAGAAAAAATCTCCAAATCAAAAAGTTAAACAATCAAAAAGAGGTTTTTAATTTTAATGAAAAAATGAATAATGATACTTTGAGAAAAAAAACAAGTGGTGTCATTTACAGAAGTTACAAAGATGAAAGCTTAGAATCTTCAAAATGGAATAATTGTAGGAGTATGATAGATGATGGATTTTTTGGCAAAAAAGGAAGTTTAATCATAAAAATAGGTTTATTTAATGGGATTGGAGGTAGCGGTTTTAATATCGTTATTGATAAAAACATTTATGCTATAAAGCCTTATTTGTCGGAATGTTCGACAGATCCTAAAAATAAAAAAACTTACAAAACTATTTACCAAGAACTTGTACTTGACAAGCCAAAATATAAGACCGGGGATAGTTTGTTTGGCAAAATTAAGTTTAAAATTATTGAGCAAAATATGTATGAAAAAAAAGAACATATTGCCGAAGGATATTTTAGAAGTTTAGTGGAATAAATAAACAATGCATAACAGCTATTAAAACAAATTTGGACAATTGGTTTTGTATATGGATTGGATGATTTGGAAAATCCAAAGAATGGGCTTAATTTAGTCCCCTAACCGGCTGTAGTACCGGAACGTCAGGCTGTGAAAAAACTACTTTAAAATAGAAAGTATTCGGAGGCTACCAAAGGAAAAAAATAAACGTAAAGTACTTCAAAGTAGCCTTAAACAAAAAAAGCTCCGCTCATCGAAGAGTTTTTATTGAAAAGCTGTGCCAATGCCTCCTGACTTAGTACTCTGTAGTGCCAGAATATTGGAAGAAATTGAATCTTAACTGAACTAAAAATGAAAAAATATTTACTATTCTGTACTTTTTTATTTATACAAAATGCGAAGTCTCAAAATGTTGAACAATCAAACTCTATTCAGCAAAAAGTTTACGAATTTGGAGAGATTCAAGTAAAGCCAGAATTTCCTGGCGGTATGGAAAAGTTTTACCAATTTGTAGAAGCAAATTACAAAAAACCAAAGGAGGCCAAAGGTGTCAGTGGTCCAGTTTCTGTAAATTTCATTGTCGATATTAACGGTTTTATAACTTATATTGACCTTAGAAAAGATATTGGATACAAAACAGGAAAAGAACTTATTAGAACTATTATGAACTCACCAAGATGGTTACCTGGCGAACAAGACGGATATCATGTCAAAACGAATATAAAATTTACTTTCAACGTAAAATAATAAAAAAACTAGATAATCCTCTGAAGTGTTCTCATTAAAAGCTGAAAATATCTCTAACATTGCCCGCTGTAGTACCAGAACCTTAGACGTCATTGTACAGAATAGAAGAAAAAACAGAAAAACAGAAAAGCAGAAAAACAAAAAAATAAAGAAATAAAGAAATGGGAATATTTGACAAATTATTTGGTAAAAAAGCAGTAAACAATTCTAACGAGATAATAACAGAAATTCCTGAAAGCTGGAGTGTTTTAAGTGGTGAAAACAACGGAAATCATATGTTGGTTCGAAAAAATGCAGGGCTTGATAAAATAGCGGGGAATAGCAATTATTCTATTAGCTGTGGAATTGCATTCAAACTATTATTTCCCGATGAAAATGGATTGCCAAATATTGGAAACGAACCAGAATTGAATGATTTAGAAGACGATATTTTTGAAACATATGAAAATGATTTGAATTCAATTGTTGCTACTATAATTACAACTTCAGGATTTAGAGAGTTTGTTTTATATACAAAAAACGTTGGAGAATTTAATTCGAGATTAGAAAAATTAAAAGCTAAATATCCAAAATACGAATTAACTAGCTACAACAGAAAAGATGAAAATTGGGAAACGTACAAATCATTCTAAAATAAAATAACGACGCCAACAGCTCCTACAATGATTTGGGTTATTTGAGTTAATTGAAAGTTGGTTTTGTATTTGCAATGATTTGGCAAATCCGAAGAATGGTCTTAAATTTAGTCCAAACCAGCTGTAGTTGCAGAACGTAAGCGGTCAGGCTAGAACGACAAAAACTAGCATCGACTTAATCAAAAAAAGTGTAAATGATATCAATTAAAGAATTAATTAAAGATAATCTAGACGATTTTATTCAATACCTGACAATACATCTTTCTGAAAACGGACAGAACGGAACAGCTCTTTTTCAACCACTTTCTAAACAGCAATCTGCACTTTCCAGCGAATGGAAGGCAAAATTTGAAGACGGAATGAATAAAAAAAATGGCGAAATTGGATGGAGGAAAGTTTGGGTTGCAATAAATGAAGAAAGCAATATTGTTGGACACATTGACATTCGTTCGCAAAATCAATTAAATACAGAACATAGGGTATTACTTGGAATGGGAGTTGACAGTAATTTTCGTAATTTGAAAATTGGTCATGAATTATTAAAATTAGTTATAGATTATTGTAGAAACAATCATAAAATTAGTTGGATTGATTTGCAAGTTTTGACAAATAATATCCCAGCAACCAAACTTTACAAAAAAATGAGTTTTGAGCAATTGAGCGTAACAAAGGATATGTTTAGAATTGATAATATTTCTTACGATTATACTTCTATGACATTAAATGTTGAAGCTTAAATAGAAGAAACAAAGCCCGAACCGCTAACACTTGCTACTATAGATTGAGGTTTTGGAATTAATATATTTTTTATAAATGATTATTTATTGATTAATTTCTCAAGCCTAACCATCATTTCATCTTTTTCTTTCAGCATACGCTCGTACAATGCTATCTTTTCTTCATGAAGTTGAAGCAATTTATCTATGGAATTATTATTGAAAGTTGGGTTATAATTTATTAAACCTTGCGTATCATGAAAAGTATTCGAAATGATATTTATTGCTTGCTCTTCATCAAAATTCTGAAAAGCTTCCATAGGAATTTTTAATGCATTAGAGATTTGATCCAATATATCATCTTCAATTACATCTTTTTGCTCCAGCATAGAAATTTTCTTTTGATTCCAATCATTTCCCAGATCAAAAGCCAATGCTTCCTGTTTGATGCCAAGCATTTCTCTAAAACGTTTTACGTTTCTTCCCTGATGTATTTTCTGTTCCATAATAATGATCAATTTTTCTAAAAGCTCAAAGATAAAGCCATTTAGCTTAAAAAATTTGAATTTCAAAGATAAAAAAAATATATATTTGAAAATAAATGATGTGTGAAATTTATTCACGCATATCTACCAAATTTGGGGACTTTGTGTGGTTTTGTCAGACATATAATTAAGTTGGTGGCAATTTTGCGAAACATCTCACCTACATAATTAACAAGAAATAAAAAAATGAAATTAGCAATTACAATCGGACTTCTTTTAATTGGACATCTTACATTTGGACAAGACAGAATTCAAAAAATTGACAGTTTACTCAATTCTCTTTATTCAAAAGAGAAAATCAATGGAAATTTTCTAATTGCAGAAAAAGGGAAAGTTATTTATAGCCGTAGTTTTGGACTTGCAAACGAAACAACAAAAGAGAAATTGAACGAAAATTCGATTTTTGAATTGGCATCTTGTTCAAAGCAGTTCACAGCTATGGGGATAATGATACTTAAAGAAAAAGGGAAGTTGAATTTGGACGATGACATCAATAAATACTTACCCGAACTTTCTTTTTATAAAGGTATAACTGTAAGAAACTTATTAAATCATACAGGAGGTCTACCAGATTATATGCAGCTTATGGATAGTTTATTTGACAAATCTAAAATTGCCACTAACAAAGACATAATTAATATATTTAGTAAACATCAACCAAAAATAGCATTTGAGCCAAATACTAAATGGGAATATAGCAACACGGGCTATGCACTATTGGCTTCAATAATTGAGAAAGCGTCGGGTTTGACATACGCTGACTATCTAAACACAGCTATTTTCAAACCGTTGAAAATGAAAAATACCTTTGTGTACACTCGTAGATTATCGCCAAAGAAAATTGACAATTATGCTTTTGGCTATGTTTACTCAGATAGTTTGAAAAAATATGTTTTACCAGACGAATTAAAAGAAACTAAAATGGTTATTTGGCTTGATGGTATTGTTGGAGACGGAACAGTTAATTCAACTGTAAAAGATTTATTGATTTGGGACAGAGCATTATACACCAATAAATTACTCACAAAAGAGGGAATGAAAGCAGTTTTTGAATTAGCAACTTTGAAAGACGGAGCTAAAAGGAATTATGGTTTTGGTTGGGGAATTGAAGAAAATGCTGATTTTGGAAAAATTGCAAACCATAATGGGGGTTGGCCAGGTTATGTAACTTTTATTGATAGACATATTACAAATGATAAAACAATAATTATACTTCAAAATCACAACAACGTTTCAATTCCTTCTAAAGCAATTAGAAATATTCTATATAATAAACCATTATCTGTGCAAAAAATCAGAAAAGAAATTATTATTACAACTGAAGAACTTCAAAAGTTTGTTGGGACTTATGAAGTTGAAAAAGATTTTGAAATCAAAATTTCATTAGATAAAGACCAACTATTTTCACAATTGACAGGACAAAATGCGTTCCCGATATTTGTAGAAAATGAAATGTTATTTTTCTACAAAGTAGTAGATGCACAAATTCAGTTTGAAAAGAACGAAAAAGGAGAAATTTCAAATTTGTTTTTATTACAGAATGGAAAAAAGATAGAAGCAAAACGCACGAAATAAAAACTGCCACCAACATACGCTACAAGCAATTTGGGCATTTGATTAAATGGAAAAATTGGTTTGTATTTGGGAGATTTGATATATCCGAAGAATGGGTTTAATTTAGTCCCAAACCTGCTTGTAGTACCAGGTCGTTACCTGTAAACAACATTATCTTAAAATGAAAAAGCTTCTAGTAATATTATTGATTTTCATAAGCTTAAAAAGCTATTCTTGTAGTTGTGCTGGAGTTCCACTCATTACTAAAAATTGGAAAGGTGCAAACGAGATATTCACAGGAGAAATTATAAAAGTTGATACTTTGCTTTATGGAAATAATGGTTCAAAAATTTATTCATATACCTGTAGAATTCTAAAATCATATAAATCAGAAATCTATCCTGGAAGAGAATTAAGAACAATTTTGAGTCAAAGTTCTGCAAGTTGTGATTTTATGTTTGATCTTGGTAAGACATATTTAATATATGCAAAATCAGAAAGTCAAACTTTAGCATGCTCCATTTGTTCTAGAACTAACATATTGGCAAATGTGGAAAAAGAAGAATTGCAAACTCTTGAAAAACTATATCAAGAATATAAATCAGACACAAGCGGTGTTAGAATGATAAAATTTGAAAATAATATTTCCTATCAAATTGGTTTAATCGAAAACAATTATCAAGAAAAACTGAAATCGAAAGAGAAAACGATTTATATTCTTTCAAGTCTAATTGCTTTTTTGATTGTATTTGCTGTAATAATGTTACTGAAAAGAAAAAACAGCAGGTAACAGCCGTTTGGCGAAAGTGTAGTTTTAGGCTGAATTTAAAGATGGTTTTGTCCTTGGGAAATTTGTGTTTAACCGAAAAATCCCGCATCTTTATTCCCAAACCTCGCCAAGCGCCATCACGTTTTAGGTAACCTTAAGCAGAAATAATAACCAACAAACAGTGAACAGAAGAATATCCAAAATAGATAATGACGTACAAGACAGAAATTCTTAATTTAGTCCCAAACCTGCTGTAGTCCCAGAACGTTATGCGTCAGTTTAGAACAATAGTGCTGAAAAGAACAAAAAATTCACAAACTTTTAAAAATGTTACTAAGTTTTAAGGAACAAATTATTGAAGATTTTCTAATTCCTTCATTTATTTTAAACGAGGGCGAAATTGTTATTCTTGAAATTCCTAACGGTGTAGAATTTCAAAAAATATCATTAAGATTAATTGAAATTATAACCGAATTATGTTCAGAAATTAAGTATGTAGAGCATTTTAAAGAAAATTCATTTTTAAATAAATTGTTTCCAACAACAATTGGTCAGTATTTAAAAAAATGTGATGGAAATTCAACTTACAAGAATAAAATTTACGAGATTGAATGGATGAAACCTCAAATCAAAATCAATTCAATTGCGGGCGGATATAGAAGATTGTTGTCATTGTACAAAACATTGACTTTTACAAAAAACATAATAATAGATTTAGTTGGCGTTGACCCGATTGGAGGTGTTGAAATTTATAAAATATTAAAACAAAACCAAAAGGAAAATGGAAGTGCAATTTTATTTGACTCTGGCAATGAATTTGAAAAAGATTGCACAAATTTCATTAGAGCAAAATATACAGGAACCAACGAAAGATATAAGAATTATAACGAAATAATGGCTGATAAATAAATAAACCGAACTCATACCAGCTACTACAGCGGATTTGCGCAATAGGCTCAAAGGAAAAGTTTGTTTTGTATTTGTAATGATTTGGCAAATCCGAAGTATGGTCTTAAATTTAGTCCCAAACCCGCTGTAGTACCGGAACGTTGGGCGAGATAGACCAAAAAAACTTAATAAAATAAAATGAAACAACAAAATAATTCAATTGACCCACTTATAAAGTCTGTCTTCTTATTAAAAAACTTAGGCTTTTTACTTATACTTATTTTTCTATTTATCTTTTGCTCTAAAAATATATATAACAGAGCCTATGGCGATAATAATTATAAAAATAAATTGGAAAATTTATTGAAAAACGGGAAAAAAATAATTCCTGAACTTGATAAAAATTACATAACTAATCAAATAAAAAATGGAAGTTCGTACACAAATGAATATGAATTTAAATACAGTTTTAAAATAAAAGACAAAAAGTATTACGGTGAATTTACAACTGAGGAATTTATTCCCAAAGAACCTACAAGATTAATGAAATATATGACTGTTCATTATTTACCTGAAAATCCTGAAATTAATCAAATTGATACTGAAGTTGAATATGAATATGCTAAAGATACAGTTGAAGAACATACAATTGGAATTTTGCTTTTAAATGTTTTTGGATTATTTATAACCTTTATTTTAATTTTGTATATACTTATAATAATTAACGATAAAGTTAAAAATTTTGACAAACCCATTGAAAACACATACAAAAACAATCAATTGCAAAATGAGATTAATCAAAAAACAGGCTATAAAAATTTAAGATAATTGATTCCCCGGCTGTCGCGAGCGTCCCGCTCGTGAATGCAACGAGATGTTGAAAGAAATTAAAACCAAAAAAGCTTCAGAGAAATCTGAAGCTTTTGTCTTAGTAGAGGGAAGCATCGAAATATCTAAACAGTTTTTTGAAGATTTTTATAAAATAGCTTGAGTGATAAATAAATGTTTTTTTAATTTACAGGATAATATCTATTAATAGATATTAATAGATATGACGGAAAAATATAAAACAGCATCAGAGAACCTGCTTTTGTCTTAGTAGCGGGAAGCATTCAAATATCTAACCTTTTTATGGAAGATTTTTATAAAATTGCTTCCTGAATTTTTAAATAATTTTAGAATTTATATTTGTTTAAAAAGGGCAAGGGCGGAGGCATTTATCGTTATTTAGAATTAGATAGAAAACTTAGATTTCATTTTTATTTTTTTTGCGAAAATTGAAAGCTAAGTGTTAAGTTTGCTTACAAATTGGTAAAACATTAAACTAAAAATTAGAAATATATAATGATAGAGAAATTTGAGACAAACGTTCATAAAAAACTATACGGGCTTGATCATTTACGGGCATTCGCTATTATTTTAGTTTTCTTTTTTCATTATTATATTGTAAGTAACGGAAAACCTGGATGGCTTCCTAAAGTAGCTTCATTTGGTTGGACAGGAGTTGATTTGTTTTTCGTGTTAAGTGGATTTTTAATTTCTTCTCAACTATTTTTACAAATTAAAAAAGGTCAATTAATTTCATTTAAAGTTTTTTTTATCAAACGTTTTTTTAGAATTGTTCCTGCATATTTGGTAACAGTTGGCATTTATTTTTACTTTCCATATTTCAGAGAAAAAGAGTCACTGCCATCGATTTGGAAATTTCTAACTTTTACCCAAAATCTTAATCTTGATTTACAGAATTACGGAACATTTTCACATTGTTGGTCGCTTTGTGTAGAAGAACATTTTTATCTTTTTCTGCCAATTATTTTAATACTTCTGCACAAGTTAAAACTATTTTCTAAGTCAGTTTGGCTTTTAATAGCCTTGTTTCTATTTGGCTTTGCGATTAGATTTTATAGTTTCAATTATTTGTATCTACCGAAAAGTAGTGAAGAAAATGGTTGGATGTACTGGTACAAATTTATTTATTATCCTACTTACAATCGGTTGGATGGACTTTTAGTTGGTGTTTCTATTGCAGGAATTTATCAATTTTTGCCAAATTTGTGGACAAAACTTTCAAAATACGGGAATCAATTTATTTTCTTAAGTTTATGTATTTTGGTGGTTGCTTATTTTTTATGTGAAGACTTACCGACTTACAAAGTATCTATTTTTGGGTTTCCATTAATAGCACTAGGCTTTGGTTGTATGGTTGTAGGAGCTATCAGTCATACGAGTTTTTTATATAACATAAATTCAAAAATCACGACGTTTATAGCTTCACTTTCTTTTTCAATTTATTTGACACATAAAGGAATAATTCATACAACCCATCAGGTATTAAAAGATTTTGAAATAGAGAATAATTTAATGCTTATAATTTGCATCATGACTTCTATTTTAGGAGCATATATTCTTCATTTGGCAATAGAAAAGCCATTTATGATAATAAGGGACAGAATTATAAAAGAAAAATAAATGTAACAAAAATCTCTAAATTTTCGAAAAAAACTAATATAATAACAAAAAAGCTTCAGATTTTTCTGAAGATTTTTTCGTTGTAGCGGGAACAGGACTCGAACCTGTGTCCGCCGCGGCGGATATGAGCCAGACGAGCTATGAACTTTCAATAAGTTTTTTGATGAATTCTCTCCCTATTCCTGTTTTTAAATATTTTTCTCTTTTCATCGCTTCAGATTTAGAATTAAAGAACTCAATATGAATTACTTTCCAAGGCCTAAATTTTAAAGTATAACCTTTTGTTTCAAGAATATTATGAGATTTAAATCTTTCGATTAAATTAGAAGTATAACCAGTATAATTTTTATTTGAATTTTTCAGAATAAAGAATATAAACAACAAATTCTTCCATAATACAAAGTGTTATAAACGAAAAAAACACCATCTTTTTCAAGTGGTGTTTTTTATCTAGTAGCCCTAACGGGACAATTCTCGAACCATTTTGTGGATGATTTAAATAAAATAAATATCAAGCAATATTAAATTTTTCGGTTCAGATCCTATAGCGGTCTATATTTATATTGACCTTGATGATATAGAATTCGGACCTTTTAATACAAGATTTGAAGATTTTAATTGATATGTAATTTTGCCACTTAAAATTAATATCATCATTTAGAGTCTTATTCCCGTTCATCAAAGTAGCAAGACCACCGAAATTTGCACTCGTTTTAGTCCGAAAAGTATTCAATAAATAAAAAGTCCGTCTGATGGTTTATGAAATAAAAATCTTATTTTTGAAAACAAATAAACACTGATATTTGTCAGACATATCGACCCGATTTAAGATAGATAAGTCGGATATTGTCAGACATATATACAAGTTATGTGGCATTTTAAAGATCGAAACTACGAATGATAATTGAAGGAGAAATAATAAGTCAACCATATTCAGGAGAATACACCGAAAGAATTTACGACAACGAAAGTGCGTGGAATTCTCAAAGTTGGACATTTATAAAGTTCATAAATGATGATAAATCAGAATGGTGTGGACAGTTTCGTGGGTTTCCAAAGAAAGTTACTATTTCGACAATTCAAGATATTATTTTGGTCTTGACTTCTGACTATTTATTTCAACTTGACAGAGAAACAGGAAATTTGACAAATTGGGAAGATCAACCACAATATCAAAATCTGACAGTAGCACCGAATGGAGATTTTATTCTTGCTGACTATTACAACTTTGAAAAAGTTACCACAAGTATAAAACAGAAAGAACCTATTGAAAGCCCAATTCAAATGGACATAATTAAGTTTAAAGATTGGGAGAAATCAAAGCTTGAATTTACTTGTGATGAATTCTTAAATTGGGACAGACATTTAACAATGACATACAACAGCGAAACGAAAAAAATTGAAATTGTAAATGGCTAAATTGAAAATACGATTTATTGATGTTATCTATGGAATTACAATTATCGTGATAGACCTATTCGTGTTTATTTTATTGGGAGTTTTACTTATGGGTTATGACGATAATTATGACAATTCAGAGGGCGAATGTTGGAGTCTTGCAAGTATGCACACATCAGAGAAAATAATATATATTTGTTACAATTCTTGGATTATTTTAAACATAATCGTACTTGCATACTTTTGTTGGAAAATATACGAGAGAACAAAAAAAAACGCCACATAACAGCCACTACAACGGATTTGGGCATTAGGCTTAATGGAAAAATGGTCTTGTATTTGGGATGATTTGGCAAATCCTAAAATAGGCTTAATTTAGTCCCAAACCCGCTGTAGTGCCAGAACGTTGGCAGTAATTTTATGAAAAATCAAATAACGACAATATTTTTATTTCTAATTATACTTACTTCTTGTAATAAAAAACAAGAAGAAAAAATAATGTCGCTAAGTGAATTACAAAATGAAAAAGTATTCAAAAATTTAGATAGTTTGCCAAAAAATCTAGAATTGGTTTATCGTGTTGATTTATCAGAAAAAGATCTGAAAACAATCCCGAAAATAATCTTCAAACTCTCTAATCTTCAAGAATTAAATGTTTCTTTAAATAACCTAACAGAACTTAACCATTTAGAAGAACTGCAAAACCTACAAATTTTAAATATTGGAATGAATGATTTTAAAACATTCCCAATTGAAATCACTAAACTTAAAAAACTTAAAGTGTTAGATATTTGGTGGAATGACATTAGAACTTTTCCAGAGGCATTTTATGAAAAGAATATAAATATTGAAGAACTCACCTTAACTAGTATGTTTGAATTTGACTTTACAACCAACTTATCAAAAATTCATCGATTTAAAAATCTCAAACAACTACGTTTAGGAAATAATCCAATTAAGATTTTAAACCTAAAATTTGACAAACTAAATAATTTAGAAACATTCGGCTACATCAACCAAGAGAAAATCGACATTAAAAACATTATTTTGGAGCTTTCAAAATGCAAAAGGCTTAAGACAATCTATTTAGGCGGGAATAATCTCAAAGAACTGCCAAGTGAAATTTCATTACTAGAAAATTTAGAAGATTTAAACTTATACGAAAACGAATTGACTAATCTTCCGAATAGTTTACTTAAAATGAAACGACTAAAATCAATTACAATAGATGCTGACAAAATTGATAAAAAAATAATTATGGACTTTGAAACTAAAATGCCAAAAGCAACATTTATATACTAAAAAAAACTACTGCCAACAGCCACTACAACGGATTTGGGCATTTGGAGTAATAGAAAGTTGGTTTTGTATTTGGATGATTTGGCAAATCCGAAGAATGGTCTTAATTTAGTCCCAAACCCGCTGTAGTGCCAGAACGTTATGAGCTAGCTTTAAAGAATAACAAATTAAATGAGAAACAAACAAAGACATGGATGCTTAACAGCTTGGCTAATATATTTAATGATTTCAAATTCAATAGTTTCATTAGGTTTATTCTACAATATAAACAGCATAGTCGAAAGATTCAAATATATTAAATCGGAAAATTTGCTGCTAATTGTTGCTTCAATTCAAATCTTAAATGTTTTATTTTTATTTATGCTTCTTAAATGGTTTAAGCTTGGCTTTTGGGGATTATTATCAACAAGTACCCTATTATTTATCATTCAAATAATGAATACTAAAAACATTCTGACACCTATTATCACAGTCATTGTAATGCTAATTATATACGGATTATTAAAACTAAAAAAAAGAAATATTTCTGGTTGGGATAATTTAGATTAGAAAACTTGCCTTAGTACCAGGACATTATGAGCAAACTTAATACAACCGTTTAAAACAAACATGGAAAAGGAATCCGAAAATAATTGGCCCGAATTTAATATAAAAAACTGGAAAGATATTCCAGTAATTTCCCGTCGAGTTGCAACCGAAGAAGAAGCTCGAAAAGGTATTGCGGTTTTCTGCCTACAGAATACTGGCGAAGAACATAAATTTTTTGAAATTGAGTTGCCGAAAATGGCTTACTTACTAGACGAGGAAACAAACGAAAAAGAATTAATCGGTGCTATTCAAGCGGAAGAATCAAAACATGGAATTGTGATTGGATATAGAAATCCAAAAGGTGGAAATGGAGCATGTCTACTTAATGAATTGGATTTTCTAAATGATATAGAAATAGAAAATGTGACTAAAAAAGCCAGCTCATAACAGCCACTACAATGGATTTGGGTATGAGGCTTAATGGAAAGTTGGTTTTGTATTTGGTATCATTTGGCAAATCCGAAGAATGGCCTTAATTTAGTCCCAAACCCGCTGTAGTGCCAGAACGTTATAGGCAAGAACACTTAACAAAGAAAACTATGAAATACAAATTACTTTTTTCACTCGCTTTGATTGCAATACTTATTAGTTGCAAAAAGGAAACTATAGAAAAAAAACATTATGTAATTTCAAATGCAGATTCTATTAGTGAAGCTTGGAAGAAATCAACAAAAGTTCCACCACCTTTTACCCCTCACAATTTAAAATGGTATTCAGACTTGGTTTTTATTTTGGATTCTGGTAAAGTTTATGCCTATCAGACTGAAAGAACTCATACAGGTTCAGGAAATAATGTTGATTTTGAATATCCAAATTACATTGGACTAAATCCAGAATATTTAGTAACCATTGACAGTGAGAATTTTGTCTCGTTTTTAGAGAATAACAATGATATTTTCGGAATATTTCTCGACAATTCTGTTCAACCAATCATTTATTTAGCAAGCCAAACTGATACTGTAAAAAATATTGCGCTACCTCAATTATGGGAAAAACTAAAAGATAGTAAAAGTAGAACCTTCTTCTCTGTTCGACGAACCACCGAAGAAGAAAACATAGTGCTATCATACAAAAAGAAAAACAAAGAGTTTTTACCTGAAAAAGTAAAATGGTCTTTTAACTTTTATAATGGAAAAGTAAAGCCTTTCACTAAAGATTATCAAGAAATAGAGGAAACAAATCAACTTATAAGAAAAGCAAAAGAGACTTTCCAAAAAAAGAAAATGGCAATTGAAATGTAATAGTTCCTGCCTATAACAGCCACTACAACGGATTTGGGCAGTTGGCTTAATGGAAAAATGGTCCTGTATTTGGAATATTTGGCAAATCCGAAAATAGAGCTTAATTTAGTCCTAAACCCGCTGTAGTGCCAGAACGTTATGCGAAAATTTTAGAAACCAATGTAAAATCATAAGCTTTTAATGAAACAATTCATATTTATTCTTTTGTTCTTATTTTCAATAATTAGTTGTTCGGATAAAGAAAAATCTGAAACAGAAAAAATTTTATTTTATTCCTCACCTTCATTTTATAGTGGTTTTAAAATAGAATTAGACAATAAAACGAAGAGAATTATTGCTTCGATTCCATATGAATACTCTTTAGCAGATTCAGTATCACAAAAAACTTGGAAATTTATGGATTCTACTGATTTGGCAAGTATTAGAAATTTTTTGCCAAAAGAGATTAAATTTGAAGTTAAACCTGAAAATATAAAATTTAAGGAACTTGAAAATATTTTACGAAAACTATCTCAACTTAAAGCTGATGGACTTCCTCCAGAAGACGGAATTAACATTTGCATAGAAAGTAAAACTTCAGAAAATAAAATATCTAAAAAGATTTTTTATTCTCCAAATAGAAATTCAGAAGAAGGAAAATTGATTGTGGAAACGTATGAAGTTATTGCGTTATTATTTAAAGACGAGACTAAACTTGAAGATGCAATAGAAAACTCTCAAAGATACTTCAATGATGATATTTACATTGTTAAATCTACAGCACCCTTGTATGTAAAATTTTTAGATACTCATTGTGATGATATAGAAAATGAAATTGGTAAACTCCCATATTCAAAAACAATTTTTGTTGACTTAACCAATTACAGTAAAGATAAAAACGAATGCTTAGAAAAGATTCTTCGGAAAAAATATTCTAAGATTAAATGGATATTAAAAACAACAGAAAATTACGGTTTTGCTGAAGAATAAATCTTCGCATAACAGCCACTACGACGGATTTGGGCATTGGGCTTAATGGAAAGATGGTTTTGTACTTGGGATGATTTGGCTAATCCGAAGAATGGGCTTAATTTAGTTCCAAACCCGCTGTAGTACCAGAACGTTATGCACAAGCTAAAAAAAATCAAAATAAATATGGCAGTTTGGCAATACCAATTGAATATCATTCCAAAGAAAGCTATTATAGATAAATATGGTGAGATACCAAATGAACTATTTATTGATTATAAGGGTTGGGAGAAATATTGGGCAAATGTAAGTTTTGACAACGGAATTCCAGAGCCTGAATTTGAAGATGCGAAAACAACAAAATGGTGGACTGATGTTAGAATTGACATTAAAAAAGTTATTGATCATATTGACCAATTAGTTGAACGTGGCGATTGGAATGATGACGAAAACTCGGGTTTTGTAGGTTGGAAAGGAGATTCTGAAAAAGAAGAAGATAATGACGGTCATATTGCTTACGACAAGGAAACCAACATAATTTCGGAATTTCAATTTAGAGTAGATTTGCGAAATAAAGAAAACGCAACTAAATTTCTAAACGGAATGTTGAATTTATGCGAACAAAATGATTTAATGGTTTTAAACACAAGCGGAATTTTATTCGAGCCGAAACCTGAATTAATTTTTGAGGATTTGAAGAAGTCTAATGCTATAACTTTTTTAACTGACCCAATAAAATTTTTTGACAAGATCGATAAAAAGCAAGATAAACTAAAATTGCAAAAGTCCAGTTTTTGGTCGAAAATAAAGGCTCTTTTAGAATGAAATAGCCTGTGCCTAACACACGCTACAAGCAATTTGGGCATTTCGCTTAATTGAAAGATTGGTTTGTATTTGGAAGATTTGACAAATCCGAAAGATAACGCTGATTTAATCCCAAACTGCTTGTAGCGCGAGAACGGTATAGTCAATACACGTTCCGACGAGTTTACTAGTAAAAAATAAGTTTAACAAATGAAACTAATTAAGATAATTCCAATTGTTTATTTCATAATGGTAATTACAGTTTTGATAAGCAATGCTGTTATTGGAGGCGATGCTCTTAGTGGAAAAGTAGAAAACAACAAATATTATGTTTGGGATGCAATACTTAAATCGAATAGTTATGGAGAAAAAATCTATAAAGAAGTACCGCAAATTGTTTATTATTATAGTTTAGGTATAACATACTTATGCTTTTTAATGATGCCATTTTTTATATTTTTTACAATAAAAAATATTATACTGGAAAGAAAAAAATGAACATAATTTGAAAAGTGGAATCAAGCCAAAAATGCACTGGCAATAACAGCTACTACAACGGATTTGGACAATTGGGCTAATGGAAAGTTGGTTTTGTATTTGGAGATTTGGCAAATCCGAAGAATGGGCTTAATTTAGTCCCAAACCGGCTATAGTAACAGAACGTTATGCCTAATTATAAAAGCAACAACATAATGACAATTAAGAACATTTTAGCAACACTCATTCTGACAATTTCGAGCTTGACAATTTTTGCTCAAGACAAAGTAACTGGAGAGCTAAAGACTTTATCTGACGATAAACAATTCGACAAAATTATCAAGCAACACGCTTCTAAATCTAAAGATTACTCCGCAAAATCATTGTATTATATTGGGCTAGCTTATTATATGAAAGAAGACGATAATAACTGCATCAAGTTTATGAATTTATCTATAGACAAAGAACCGAAAGACCCTGCATCATTTTACATTAAAGCATCTACTTTAAATTATATGCAGAAATATGATGACGCTATCAAAAGTTTTCAGTCGGCAATTAATTTAAAATCGGACGATGCAGAATTTTATAGCGGACTTGGAGATTCCTATTATAATTTAGAAAAATTAGATTTAGCATTAGAAGCATACAAAAAGGCAACGGAACAAAAGGATTGTCCTGACAGACCTTATTCATTTATAGCTCAAATTTATTCTGACCAGAAAAATAACGATAGAGCTTTAGAGGCATTTTATATAGCAAAATCAAAAATTGACAATAAATCAAATTCATATATAAATGCATTATTCAACATCGGACTTCTTGAATCTTTAAAAGGGAACTATGACAAAGCAGAACCAGCTTTTGTTGAACTTTTGCAATTAGATCCTGTAGACTATCACACTTACGCTAAACTTATTCAAATATATTACCATAGAAAAGAGTATGATAAAGCAAAACCATACAAATACAAATTGTATGAAGCTCACAAGAAAAATGAACTTAAAGACAATTTAAAAGATATGTTTTGCTATGACCAATTCAAATGGAATAACAAATTTATCCAAGCTTTCGAAAGATATGAAGAAGGTTCAAAAGACATATACAACAAGCATTTGTTCTATGTTAAAAATCAAGATGGCAAAATTGAATATAGAATTCAAACAGAGTATTCTCCAATTTCAGCAGAACTAGGTGGGGCAAAATATTTACTCTGCCGTACAAAAGGAGAGACGCATTCGACATACAACATTGGTTTCAACGACAACTTCAAATATGATGACTTGAAGAAAAGCGTAATTGATATTCTTGAAGAAAAAGTTAAATCGACAGCGACTTCAAGACCAACTAAACAACAAGAATAACTGGGCATAACAGCTACAACGAATTGGGCATTGGCCTAAATGGAAGCTTGGTTTTGTGCTTTGGATGATTTGGCAAATCCGAAGAATGGGCTTAATTTAGTCCCAAACCCGCTGTGGTATCAAGACGTTATGCACAATCCCACTCTAAATAACCTAACGGGATTCGAACCAATTTTCGTTGAAAACACTGATAGTTTGTATTTTTTTGAAATTAAACAAGATTTTTCGAACCACAAAAAAGCCTGATAAATCTAAATCTATCAGGCTTTTAATTTTTACTAGTAGCCCTAACGGGACAATTCTCGAACCATTTTGCAGATGATTTGAAAAGAATAAATATTGTTTTATATTAATTTTCCACCTCAAATTACGTCATAGCACTTTAGAATATTGAACAAGTTTAACCAAAGTGTATATGTCGTATTTACTTTTATGGTCAGGTAAAGGACGTATTTCTTTAATGCAAGATTCTTTATACATACCTAAAAGTGTTCAACAAATTAAAAGCCTTTTTTTGATAAGTTGTAAGGATTATCTATATATTTGGTTCAAATTAGCATGAAGTTTGTACTAACTTAATTATATGGAAAAAGATCGACTATCAACTTCAACAAAGAGTAGAATTAAAATTGAAAGTACAGTACTTGTTGCAATTATAGCACTTGCCGGAACATTTTTAGGTTATATTTTCGACAGTTATAATAAACGGCAACAGCAACAGAGAGAATTTGAGTCAACATTAATAATAAACGCTGTGGAAACTGGAAATTCAGATATTAGCAAGAACAATTTGAAGTTTTTAATTGACGCTAACTTAATTTCAGATAAAGCTCAACAAATTAGGTTAACCGAAATTATTACAGACTCTACATATAGAATTTCTCGCGGAGTTTCAAATTCATGGCCTGCTGGTGATTCAGTATACATCTGTATGGATACGGCAGCCTTAAAATTTCATTTTGCTAAAAATTGTCGTGGGTTAAGTGGTTGTAGTTCTAAAATAATACAAATATCAACTATTGAAGCAAAATCAAAATACAATCGAAAACTTTGTGAATGGGAAAACTAAAACTGTGTACTAGATGCTAAAGTAAAATTGAGTATTAGGTTATTGGAAGTATGTTTTGTATTTAGGGGCATTTAGCAAATACTAAAAGTGAGTTTAATTTAGTTCCAAACCCGTTATAGTAGCAGAAGTTAATATAAACATTAAACAAAGAACAAATATGTTTCCAATAGTATATCCAAATAATAGAAATGCTAATCCAGATAATCTAAGAGATTACATCATGAAAGTTTGTCAAACTCATAAAGCAGAAGGAAGAGCTTTAGCGTTTACATTTATCGTAGCTGATTTGCACAATCCACACGTTAATAAAATTTTGCATGACCACAATTACATAAATGCTCTCCACGAAATTTCGGGAAAAACATTAACCGTTTTCTTTTTGATGGACGATTATGTAAACCGAACAATAATCGATAGCTCAAATTCAAATAGAATTTTGCTTGAGTTAGGGGTTGAGCCTTTAAGTGGCCCACCATCTTTAATGCCAAAACAATTAGCGAAAATTTTAATTGAAGAAGAAATTTTACAAACACCTTGTATTCTTTTCTTTCAAGTGGAAGAGTATAATGTAACAGACTTTTTTATTACCAAACTTCGAGAAAATAAAATTGAAGATGGATTCTTAGAAATCAAGGATATTATAGAAAAAGCAGTTAAGAGTTTAGCGAAAGTTAAACCAGAAAATCATAAAAATTCTAAGGAATTGTTTAGTCTAATTAAACAAGAAATAGAAAGCTCCGAATTTTGGAAAAATGCTACTAAAGTTTACCAAAAAGTCGTGAAACTAAAAGAGTTTATTTCGCCTTTCTCGTAAAAAGCCAAATATTATCAGTGGTTTTAAGATAATGAAGTTTTCTAATTACTTAATTATAAGTTTTGGGCTAAAAAAAATCCCAAATACTTAAATCCGCAAAACTTAGTAATATTAACCACCAAATCTAAAAGATGACGATTGTAAAACCTTCCCCATTTGAAATTGATGATACCTTAAAAAAATGGGATACCTTAGAAAATTATGTTTTACAGGAAAGTAGTCTAAAGAAATTATTTACTCAAACATATCCTCACAATATCGACATAGATGATGTATTAATAAAAGTTTGCTCTCTTAATGATTTTTACAGCACAAATATTTTCTCGCCATTCTCAGTCGCTAAACATATTGTCGAATTAAGGATTGATGACAAACTTGCGATAGGCGATTTAACAGTAGTAAATAAGATTGCGAATGTAATAATGCCTGGAGATAAGAAAAGAAATTTTTATTCTTTCGCATCAAAATATTGTAGTCATCATAAACCGGGCATCTATCCAATTTATGATTCCTTTGCAGAGAAAATGCTTTGTCATTTCGAAAAAATAGACAAATTCCATAATTTTAAAAAATATGATTTGAAAGATTATGAAACCTATAGATGTATTATCCAAAAATTCAGTGACTATTATGGTTTGGATGATTATGATTTAAAAAAGATTGACAAATATTTATGGATAAAAGGGAAGGAACATTTCTCCAAAAATTATAAACTAAAGTAGAACTAACGGACAGCACAGCACAGCTACTGCAATGAAGTTGAACAATTGGCTTAATTGAAAATTGTTTTTTATTTGGGATGATTTCGAAAATCAGAATAAAGGGTGTAATTTAGTATCACAGTCGCTGTAGTAGTAACATAATGTGGGTACAAAAGAACTTAACAGGACTCGAACCAATTTCATCGAAAACATTAATGGTCTGTATTCTTTTTAAAATTAAACAAGATTTTTCGAACCACAAAAAAGCCGAGAAATCTAGATTTCTCGGCTTTTAATTTTTACTTGTAGCCTAACAGGACAATTTTCGAACCACTTTATAGATGATTTAAAGACATTGAACGATGATTAATTTCAAATCTGTTTATGTTGAGCCTATGTTTTTTTAAATATTTGTATTGAATCAATTTATTTTAATTCTAACTTTCTTCTATTAAAATAATCAAGATTTAACATTTTATCGCCTAACGCTTGATCGTCAATAACCTGTTTCATTTGATTAAAATAATCTTTTTCTAAAGTGTTTTCTCCGGATATACGCCATACTAGCGAGCTATGTTTGTATAAATTCAACATGTCGTCAACTCTATTATTCTTTTTACAATATAACCATAAGGCAATATGACAATTCGTAAATAGTATCCCCATACGCTGTGCATATAAATAAGAATAGGTATAATTAAGAAGTAATAAGTCATTGTTAGAAATTTCTCCATCTCCTAGTTTTAAAACGTCTTTTGATTTTTTTATTAAAGCTCGCATTTTGTTGTAATCATCATTCTTAGATGTAAGAATTTTTGCGAATCTTTTTTTTCTGTCTTCTTTATCACTGTTTAGCTCTGCTATTTTTAGAGATATTCCATTAGCCAAAGTCTCTGATTTTGCTTTTTTAGCTTCTGTTTCAAGACTTTTTAATCGTGTTAATAGTTTTTGATCGGTAAGAGTTGCTTGTGCCAGTATATATTTAGCTTGAATATATTGTAAGTCTTTTGGTGTAGTAGTTTTTTCCACAGCTTTTGCACATTCTATAGCTTTTGGAAAATTTGAGTCCATCAAATATGAGTAACCTAGATCAGTATAAATATCGTTTTTTTCAGAATTTGATAGTTCAGTTTCACCCGTGTCCAGTGCTTCTGTTAATATTCGCAATGATTTTTCACGATTTCCTGCCATTCTCAAAGACTCACCAAGTATTTTAGCTAAAGTAGCTTTGATACGGTTATGATTGGTGGTTTTTAAAATATTATAAACTTCTTCAGCTGTACTAATTGCATTTTTATAATCACCTGCATTAAAAACATGAGTACAGAAATTAATAGCTATTTGAGCTGATCTTTCAATAGAATCATCGTCATTGTTTTTAATTGCAGTATTAATTAGATTATTTATTATAAGATAACAATTGTCAGCATTAAAAAACTTTTGGCTTTGCAACAATGAGCTACCATAAATGTCTTTAATATTACCCTCTCTCCATTTGTGTCCAAAATAAAGATTACAAGCAAGTCTCAATATTTCATTCTGTTCATTTTCAGTTATTAAGGTATTTACGTAATCTCTAATCTGTCTAGGTATTCTTAAAATTTTTATGGCTTGTTGTTGGTTACCTGAAACTTTTGAAATAATCCTATTTGATGTAATGACTTCTAATAGTGAAAGCCCTTCAAGCTCATTTGCGTTTTCTATATAAATTGGTTCATTGGCATTGAACCTGTAGAGATTTGCGAATGTTTCACCATTTGCCAAAACCGTAAGTATTTTTAAAAGATTGAAACTTCTTTTCTTTAATTTATCGCTAGTGTCTATAAGATTATTTATTGCTTGTACTAATGACTTAGGAATATGATCTGTTACAATAAAGTCTCTTGAATTTTCTCTTTCTGTTTCTAAAAGTTCTTCTAATGTGGCTACTTTTAAACTTTCAACAATTCGGTCTATATGCTTAGGAAGACCACTAGTCATTTGTTCTAATTTTAATAAGTTTTCGGAGTCTTCTAGTTCAGGCACATTACTTGGATGATTTTCAATATATGCTTTTATTTGCGGAGTATCAAGAGGCGCTAATTTGACGTATTTATTTGTTGGTAAGGATAGAGGAGATTGACGTGCAATTAAAATTATATAAATTTGAGGGCAATAATCTAAAATAGAGGTAATTATATTTATGAAACTATTATATGCATGATCACTATAATATAAATTAACGTTTAAGTGATCAAAAATTAAGACAGGATGTTTAAGCTTTTCGGCAAGTGTACAAAATCGTTGTAAGGGCATACCAAATTGAGCTGTAAATGCTTCTAATAGTTCTTCTGTGGTTGCAAGATCTTCACAATTAATAACAAAGTTTTCTTTAAAGTTATCAATTTTAAGTTCTTCAGCTATACTTCCAATAAAACCAGTTTCATTGAGGCCCCAATCAGTAATCAACCAAATTAAACTATCTTGTTGAATTAATTCGATAAAGTTTTTTTGTTCAACTAGGCGAATTGCAGTATGTTGTTTTGATATTTTAAAATTTACTTTTGGAATTTTTTCAAGTTCATGTTGGTTAATTTGTGAATCTTTTAGGTCAAGAATATTCTCTTGACTATTAACTATATTTTGTAAATCTTTTTTATAGGGAGTTTCATCTTTATTTGGTTCGACCAAATTTTGGTGTGTCTCTTGTTTTTTATTTGAGACAAAACTAGTTTCAACAAAGCCTTTTTTTCCTAAATTGAACCCACTATCAGCATCAATACCATATTCGCCTCCGTATCTCATAATCGCTTTTCGAGGATAAAAAAGTTCACGAACTGTACTCCCTTCAATTAAGTAACTCCCAGCGTAGTATCCATGAATTCTGTCGACATTATTATTAATTTTTTGTAAACCAAATAAAGAAGGGGCTAGCTGTGTTTTGCGAGGTGTTGAACCCGCAATATTATAACTAAAAGTGTTTGCTTCGTGTAAGTGTCCGCAAAGATGTGCATGGTAAGTTTGTGCGGGATTTATCTCGTTATTATAGTATCCAATTGATTGCTGATCATACCATGATGGATCATGGTGTGTGAGAAGAAGGCTAAGATCTGCAGAAGCCGCAGATTTTAGATGATCATTTCCTGCTAATTTAATAAATTGATATGGATTTATTGCTAATTTTCCTTTATAGTCATTATTTCCAAGTTCTAAAAATGCAGTATTAAGACCTATTATGTTTAATGAAACCCCGTTAATTACAACTGTTGTTGATATATCACCAGGAATTATGCCATGTATTAAATCGGGTTTTGGGATAGCAACGTTTTTATACCATTCACAGTAATTAAAAAAGCATTTTTTAATTACTTCATAGTACTCACTTTGTTCATTTAAACTTGTCCAAAGACTTTCTTGCAGCTCATGATCTGTGTGGTAATTATTTAAGACTTTAACAGCTGCTTTTTTAGCATCAGGTCGTTCAAGGTCATGATTTCCTGGTATTGCTATCAAGAGCGGCTCTGAATTTAGTTTCTTAAAAAGCGCCCATAATTCATTCAAAAATACTGTTAGTTCATCAAATTCCTCCTTCTTTCCCGACTGTGTAAGGTCACCAGTAAAGAAAACAATGTCAATCTTGCCAATCTCTTCTTTGATATGCTCAATATCTTTAAAGAATTCTTGCTTAATCTTTGATAAAAGAATTTGTTGTCCATTTTGCCCATAATGTAGGTCAGTGATGTGTAGCCAGTTGATACGTTTTTCCATACAGATAGTTCATCAGATTATTTTAGTAAATATATAAAAATGAAATTATGGATAAAGAAGAGGTTTAAAAAAGGTTCCGAGTTTTAATTTGGTTTAACTAACCAATGAAGCAATAAGTAGTCTTTAAATTTACGTGTAGATCTGGATTTATCAGGCTTTGACGTTTAATAGTTTATCTAATGGGGCAATTCCCCAATTAAAATGCAGTTTAAGGTTTTATAACAGCGCAACAGTGAGATAATTTTAAAATTTTTTAATGAAGCTTGAAATAAGTTATAAATTAGCATAAAATATAACTATGGATTTTTTAAGTAATATTATTTCAGGTATCATTGGTGGCCTAATTGTATATTTTGTTCAGATTTTAACAGAAAAGCAAAAAAGGAAGAATGAAGATAACATAAATAGAATTGTCGGAAAACCCACTTTAAAATATTTAGATAGTAATTTTCTCTATAATTATACCCCTGGGAAAGTTTCAATTGAGAAGGTATTTATTGATTTTGGTGAGCCTTTCACTAAATCAAAAGGAAATTTGGAAGATGATGATCGACACCTTTCTTTTTATAAATATATATTTGAAAATGCCAAAGTTGAGTTCACAACATTTCAAAATGAATCGGAAATCTTATCAATTACCGTATTTGCCTATCATGATAAAAAAAATCCAATTAATTGTTTATTTTTTCCAAATGTAGATGAGGGATCATTAGGTACAGTTAAAATAACAGATGATTTTATTGACAATATATTTGAGTTTCAAGGTTATTCTTCACCAAGAGATTCTTTTACAATAATTAAAACCAGAAATCATGAATATACTACCATGAAATATTTATATCTGGTTTATCAAATTAGTGGTAATTTTGACAATATTAATGAACTTAAAGACAAAGTCATTGACCAAGTATGTGTTACACAGTTGCCCTCGCTCAGCCCAACATTTTCTGTTTGGGATACATTTTATTCGTAAGCACTTACTCTTAATCCAACAATCAACTTTTTAGAAATTGAAGAAAATTTATTCAGAAATTTAGAAAATCAATTTGGTTAAAGCTTTTTTCTTATATAGAAATTAAGCTAAGTATTTGCAATTTAACTACAAAATAAATTAATGGCTTTATTTTAAACGTGCTTTAAAAATATCAGGTGATTTAGAGAAAGTAAAAATGATCTGGTGCAATTGTTTAATATTCATCACTTTCGTATTGGTCATTGTCATCATTTTCAATTATCTTTTTATCTGGGAATTTGGATAGCCAATGTTGGATTGTTTTGGGCTTCTCCTGAGCTTCATAAAGTTTGCTTGAAAAATATCTAATTGTATCAAATTCGGGATCGATAAATGCACACCAAATATTACCATATTTGTCTAAGATTATAATCGATTCCATGAATGTATAAAGTCCTTTTACACCAGCAGTTATTACAGTTAAATCTTCATCATCTAAGTTTTCGGCGTAATCAAACTGCTGGAAATTATTTAAAAAAGTGTCTAGGTATTTTCCGGTAATTCTGTCGATTTCGTTAAGGTCAATTTCGTCAATAAGACCATGAGTTACAATCATTTCAACTTCGTGTCTGTAATGTCCTGAAAAGGTAGCATTATGTCCATGAAAATCACTGCATGTTTCACCAACCTCAACTTCAATCCACCATGCGTCATTTTCCAATCTTCTTCTAAATACGATTTGACAATCCTGCTGCTCAAATATTTTAATTTTAGCATAGGCCGAATGAGGGGTTAAAATTTGCGCTTTACCTGTAACGGCTCCTGATCTTGCTCCATCGTACAATGTAATATTAAAAAAAAAGGCGTCAGATGATACTCGTTTTATTTGTAACTGACCACCTCGAACTTTAATTTTAGAATCAATATTCCATTTTCCCCACCATAATATTTTGTCTTTTAAGGTTATAGTAGTGCTGTAATATTTAAAAGCTTCTTCAAATATTTTAATTAAAGTAATCTTTAATTTGTTCTTCTCTTCCGTTTTAGTGTGAACGGACTCGTCTAAAAAGTACTGTAAAATTCTTCTTCCGCGCAAGTCAAAAGGAAGACTATCGATGTTGCCAAAAGCAGTATTTTGAATCATTATAATTCTATCCCAACCTAATATTGCAGAAGCAAATCCTAATTCGTACAATACATTGGGATTTGGATTCGGACGACCTTCTGCCGAAGAATTTATAATAGATATATCACATATAAAAACATCGGATTTTGCGATTTTTGCAGTAATTGCCTCAACAATCGATGGACTGCCAGCAAGTCCATAAGTATCCCTATCTACAACTGCATCCATCGAAAAACTTTCATCTTTAGAAAAAGATTTTGTAGCTTTTTCTATGGCATCCTGGATAAAAGAACGATTAAATTTACTTTCCAAATCAGATTGCCATGAATAAAAAACGGTATAGTTCATTGTGAGTTATGAATTGCGCACATTACATGTAGGTTTTTGTAAGGATTAAAAAGCATTCTTTCAGAATGACAAGTTTTAATTTGTCTAACTTAATACATTTTTATGAAAAATTGCGTCTTAGGTTTTTAATTTACTTTTTATAGTATTTAGTAGATTAATGAAATTTATAAATAAACTTAAGCTCGAATTTCTTAAATGTGAGTTAGGAAAAAGCACCTGTTTTAAAATGGATAACGTTCTTGACGAAATTTAGGTACTTTAAGTACAAGATTAATTCTGAAAACCACAATCTAAGTAAATTTCGTACTGGTAAAACGAGTATAAGTACCTATTGTATAGATCTAGGAAAATCGTTTACTTGTTACGGTTTTCCGTATTATAATAAAGAATTTATTACTGTAATTTGCGATTAACAGACAAATTTATTTATGATTCTAAATAAAACAAATTTTCAGCAATAGATTCATTGTCAATTCATGGATAATTTATCTTGCAATCTATTACAAATTATACTTGCAATAGTGAGAATTCAAAGATTTATTCAAAAGTACTTTGATAAAAATTAACTTATGACAAAAAATAGGATAAGAGTTTTTAATAATATTTTCAATTATTTTTAATAAAATGATTAACAACCCACCATTTAATTTTAAAAAAACAAAGCTCAATAATAAGGGTACTTTGTATACTGTAAATATTGAAAACTATAATAAGGAATTTTCAAATTTTATGGATGAAAAGATAGTTTCTATATGTTTACCAGATAATACAAAGTATGACCTAAGCACTATAAAAAAGAAAATTCTTAAGTTTCTTAATTCTAAAAATGAACAATCAGACGGAAAAGCTAATACTATTGTAGTAGGATATATTTGCGAGTTTATTATTCATTTGTTTTTTTCTCATTTGGGATTTAAGCAGGAATTTCAATTTTTAAATTTAGAGGATGGAGGGGCTATGAAAAAAGGCTTTGATGGTGTTTATTCTAATAAAAAAATAGACTGGTATTTAGAAAGTAAATCTGGAGGTTGTGATTATGATCATAAAGATAAAATTAAATTAGGATATAAAGATTTAATTGAAAAATTTTCTGGAAAAGCACAAAATAACCCTTGGTTTAATGCTTTAAATCATACTAAAATTGTAAAATCAAAAAAGTCTTTAGTAGATAAAATTGAAAGCCTATCATATAATTTTGACAATGAAATTTTTGTAAAGATAGATGACTTTAATATAATTCCATGTTCAACTATAATTTTTGAAAATCAATGGAAAGAATTAAATATCAATGAAATAAAGATTATGGTCAATAACTTAATATCTGGTTTTAATTATTCAAGTATCATTGTTGTTTGTATTAATAAAAAATCCTTAACCCATTTTAAGGCATATTTAAAAAGCTAATAAATTATGGATAATGAAAAGATAATTGAAGGCACAAAACAATTTAATGAACTTTTTAAAATTGATAAATTTAAAGTTGTTTTAGAAAAACTGACTACTGATAAAGATATAAATGAAAATGAAAAAACATTTATTTTGTCATGTGCTATTTTCTTTTTAGATGGATATAACAAAGATAAAAGATATAGGTCCTTTCTAAATTTTGGCTATTATATAATTTTAAAATACTCTATTAAATATAAAGATTTCAAACCTCTCTTTGATTTTTCATTAAACTTTGGGTTTTATCCAATTTCTAAGTTTTTACTTAGTCTAGGCTTAATTGAAGAAGAAAGTATTAATGATATTTTGATTGATGCAGGGCTTGATAATTATTATAACGGAGATTATTACGAAACATTTGAACAAAAGAAAAACAGAATAGCGCTGATAAACGATATATCATTAGAGAAAGGATATATAGCTCCAACTTCATACGGAAAAAGCTCTGTTATCATAGAAATAATCAAGAATTCTGCAAAAGAAAAAATTGCGATTATTGTTCCAACTAAATCTTTATTAGTTCAAACTTATAAAAACATTAAAAAAGAAAAGTTTAATTATAAACTTCTTGTACATGATGAAATGTTTGAGAATGAAAATACATTTATTGCAATTTTTACGCAAGAAAGAGCTCTAAGATTACTGTCGAAAGGAAAGACTTTTTTTGATTTAATATTTATTGATGAGGCACATAATATATTAAAAAATAATAGTAGAAGTATTTTAATAAGCAGATTAATTTCTCAAAGCAAAAAGTTAAATTCAGATTGCGAAATAATATATTTATCCCCTTTAGTTGAAGATATTAAAAATATAAAAGTGAAGGAAGATCAGGAAATTAAAAAATTTACTATAAATTTTAATATTAAGGAATCTGAAATTTATGAACTTAAACTAAATAAAGAAGTATATAAACATAACAGGTTTTTTTTAAAAAAAAATGAAGATGGCGATAATTATCAAGGATTTAAGTTGGGAATTGCAAATGATAAATTAGATTATGTAATTTCTACGTCAAAGAATAAAAATTTTTTATATACTTTCAGGCCAATGTATATTGAAAAACTTGCAAGAGACTTGTCTAAAAAGATTACCCCAATTACCTCTGAAAAACTAAATGAAATAATAAAAATTTTAAAGCAAGAAGTACATCCTGATTTTTACGGTGTAGCCTTACTTAAATATGGAATTGTTTATTTACATGGTAAAATCCCAGATATAATTAAAGAATACTTAGAATCAAAAATAAAAGAAATTAATGAAATAAAATTTATAGTTGCCAATAACGTAATACTGGAAGGAATAAACTTACCTGTGGATTCATTATATATTTTCAGTACCTACAGTTTACAAGGTAAGGAGCTAACGAATTTAATTGGCAGAGTAAATAGATTAAGTGATATTTTTAATAGTGATAAGAATAATATCGAGAAATTATTACCTAATATTCATTTTGTAAATAATAATGAAGGTGAATATAGTAACGGGAATAACATGTTTAATAAAATATTACTTTTAAGGAACAGTTCTTTTAAAGATGAGGTGAAAAATCCGGTACTTTCAAATTTTGACATTAATTCTATTAAGGATATTGATAAAGTTAAGCAAGAGAAAAGGAGAAAGGAAGTTAGTGACCTCATAATTAGAGAGAAATCACTATTTGATAGTCCATTAGATTTTAATGATAGGCTGTATAAATCTTTGTTTGAATCTGGTATAGCAGAATTATACAATGATTCGGAAATTTTGTTTCAAAAATTGAAATCATTTTTTGAAACAAATCATTATGAGACAAATGAATGGAAAGAAAAAGATATTTTAGACAGGATAAAATTGCTGTTTCTATTCGATTCAAATATTATTAGTGATGAAGAATTTAGAAGGTTAACAAATGATGAAACAGTATCATTTTATAGAAATTATATACGTATTTCTCAGAAAAGGTCGTTAAAAGAAAATATTGATAATTATTTTAAATTTTATAAAGAAAGATCATTATCAAATGACTTCAAAAAAAGGAAGTTTTTTTTCGGAACATCATATGGTGATGAAGTATATGACTCTGTTAATTATCCCAATTCTAAGAGAAGAGTTTATGTTGATTTAGGGAAGGTGAATGACGATGTTAGATTATTAAATTTAGTAATTGTTAAGTTAAAAATGGAAGATGAGTTTATAAGTTTTACCATAAATAAATTTATTGTTTTTCTTCATGATTTTAATTTAATAACTGACGAAGAATACAATATTTATGTTTATGGAACAACCGATAAGAAGAAAATTAAGTTCACGAAATTTGGATTAAATATTGGGCTTATTACCAAACTTGAACGAGATGACCAACTAAAAAATATCTATTTCGACAGTAATAATAATATAAAATACAGACATCAATTTAAAGAATATTTATTTTCGTTAAATGATTTTCAAAGATTTGAAATCGAAAAATTTATATAACAGATATTCTTTTTGCATCTTATCTTTTCGCTCATATTTCATCTCATTGTTTTCTTAATTCTTTTTTTAATTTCTCCACCACCGAGTTCCGAGGTAAAGGGTGGCAAGATATCGGTTGTGATACAACCGGACATCTTGCAGATTATACGAACGAGGTAATTTTGAGATTTTTCACGTGACATTCAAATGTAAAAGTAAAATATTCAAAAAACTGTATATAGTAAGTCGAGAGTTTGGTAAAAAATAAGAATTTTTCAGCAAAGAATTTTAAGGAATAAGCAGAATTTAAAAATTTAGGGATTCTAGGAAACTTCATCACTTATAAATTTAATAAATATTTGTTTATATTTATTGGATTAACTGGTCAAGATTAGGAATATGACTTTCGACTCTTAACATAATCTTAAAAGTCACTACAGGAAAGTTGAAGAAAATTTAAAATAATGTATAGAACTTCACCAAATAGAATTTTTCGCGGAAAAGGGTCAATAAAAGATTATTTTGGTTCCATAATTCAAAATATTCAATCAGAAATAAATTTGTTAAGTGAAAATTACGTGCTCAATGTTAGTGCTGAACAATATGCTGATTATTTATCAAAGAAAAATATTATTGAAGAACCAATACTTCATTTTGATGATGTTTATGCTGACGATTATGAAAAAGAAATTTCGGCGACAGATTTTCCGCAGTCATTTGACGTTTATGCTGGAGAAATATATAAGCGAAGAGTTGTCCAATTTTTTGTCCCTATTACCGGTAATTCTGAAGTATTAAAATATATACCTGATTTTACTTTAATATCTTTTGGAGGAGGGATTTCTAATTTCGAAGTTGAGCAGGGAAATTTAAAACTTGAGGTTGTAGATTTTTATGATGATGCAAAAAAAATAAGAGAAACATATGATGAGAATGTTAGGCATTCGCATGACAAATTTAGTTTACTAAAAAAAAATATTGACATCTTTAATGATTATTTGTATTCATATATAATTGAGGAGATAAAGAAAATAAAAAATGATTTTTTAGCAAAAAATGATTTTATGGCGTCATTAGGTGTGCCTATAAGAAAAAAGAATAATACACCGGAAACATTTGCTATCCCTAAGCCGTTGTTAAGAACAAAAATTAAAGTAGATAAGCCCGAGGTCATAAATTCAAATTTTAAAGCAGAACCAACAATTACTAATGAAATATACCATCAAATCTTAAAAGTAATAAATGATGTAGGTAAGAACTTTGAACGTTTACCAAGTGTCTATGCTGGTAAAGGGGAAGAAGATCTAAGAGATCATATAATAATGACCCTAGACCCTAATTTTGAGTATGGAAGTGTTACAGGTGAAACTTTTAACAAGACTGGAAAAACTGATATTCAATTAAGATTTGACAGTTCGGTAGTATTTATTGCGGAATGTAAATTTTGGACAGGAGAGAAAGGTTTTTTAGCAACCATAGATCAATTACTAAAATACTTAACTTGGAGAGATACAAAAGCCTCAATTATAATGTTTGTTAAACAAAAAGATTTTAGCACTATTCTTTCTAAAGTGGAAACTATTACAAACAAGCATAATAACTATTTATCTTTTGTTTCTAAAAGTGATGAAAATTGGTTTAATTTTAGATTTCATTTAAACGGAGATAGGAATAGGGAAGTCAGGCTTGCAATCCAATTATTTCATATCCCTTAATTCTTTTTACTTTTTGAGGTAATTGATCTTGTACTTGGGCAAGGTTAAAATTTTTAAGGTGTTAATAATTAATATAAGGCATTTGATTTTAATTCAGATTTATATCTTTCAATATACATATTCAAAAAGAAAAAAAGCAAGCAAATTTATAGGACATCAAAGAGTAAAAAAGCGCATAATTTCATGCCTCGTTCCTCGCCATAAAACCCTTCGGGACTTATAGCATTTTCACTCTTTGATATCCTGTTTGTAAAGGCTTTCTTTTTCTCTTTTTTCTTTTTAGAAATTTTATTTTAAACAAGATGGTAATACTGTTTTTTTATTTCTTACAGCATAAAAGCTTAATCGAACGTGAGTAGATTTTGCAATCATCTTCCAATTATTATTCCTTGAAAATAGCTCTAAGATCGCTGTATTTTTGCGATCGGCCAGATGTCCGTTTGTTTAACAAACGAATCTGGCTGCCTATTGCTCGAAACTCGCTGGCAGAGAATTTTTAACAGCTAAAAAACATATTAGATAAACTTGTGAGATAAAAAAAACAGTATAATTACGTATTGTGCAAGAATCTTAAAATTACTTTCTTGTTACGGATTTCCATACTTATGTAATATTTTTTTGTGTTTTATTTGCATAGAGAATAGTTAAGAAAAAAAAGCTTGGAATCACAAACTCATTTTATAGAATGGTCAAATTAATATTTATCAATTCTTAATTTGATCTCCAAAATATATTATGTTACAATCTGAAAATTAATCTTAATAATTGTATGGAAACAGAAATTAAAATAGTTAGATATATAATTCATTTTTTAGAAAAAGAAAAAGGTAAAACAAAGTCAAATCTGGATCTCTCGAAGAGTATTTCTAAAAATGACGAATTTTCAAAAACGCTGGTTGAGGAATTACATAAATCCATAAATGAAAGTTCTACTCTAAGGAATACGAAATTTAAAGAAAATAGTTCAAATGAATTTTCAAATAGTTTAAATAATTATCTTGAGGTTTCAGAAGATGGGTCATTTACTGAATTTTCACAAAGCATCGAAAAGCTAAAGAATAGTATAGAAAAGGTTTCTTTTGCGATTGGTGGTTATTACTTATTTGTTGATTATTATATTTCTAATAAAAGATATATTTCTGTTGTTTTATTAAGAAAAAAAAATGGTATCAATATATTTAAAGAAGGTGATATTTATAAGCTAAATACGACTGAAAACTTGAATGTTGAAAAAATAGCCATGGCTTTTCGATTGAATTTTGAAATTTATTTGAATTCCGAAATTGAAGAGGAAAAGAAAAATTATTTAGCTTTAATTACAACTCAACAAGACGGTGAAGTATCTAAGTATTTTCGAGAATGGGTCAATGGTGGAGATATGATTAAAAGTTCTGCAAATACCTCAAATTTAATTACTTTGATAAAAACTATTAATCGTCCTAAAGACGAAAATGGTAACGAGATCTATAAGGGTTTAGGTGATTTTCAAAAAGCAATATATGATTATTCTAAATCTAATAAAAGTAGAATGATAAATATCTTTGATTTGAGTAAGCATCTCTATGGAGAGAAAGAAGGTAATAAAATATCAGATTATGCCAAAGAGTGTAACATAATTATTGATCCCGAATTTAAAAAAGATACTTCAAAATGGAGGGGATTAATTACGATTAAAGCTAGTGTGAGTGGTATTGAATTAAATGTCGATTATAACAAGGTTAATGATGATGAAGTAAAAGTTTTAGAGGACAGAATCGTTATTTATTCGAAAGAATTAGCCAAGAAAATCAAATCTCAACATATGAAAGAACAACTTACAGATGGAAACTCATGATGAAATAATTTATAGACTCATAGAAGTTTACAAGCGTTATGTTGATGTAAACAGTATCGAGTATGATGGTAGGAACTTATTATTTGAATTAGGTCAAAGTAATTTTGCCGATAATCTTTCCACAATTAAATCTGTTTTTACCCATGCAGAAAACTTAACAGCAAACAAAATATCTTTAAAATTAAAAAGCACTACAATTAAAAATTTCCATGTTTTTTTCAATAGTGAAGATTATTTGAAGAGATATAATGAATATTCTGAAAATTTTGCTAAATCGCAATTGTTAATTCTTGAAAAAGATTCTCAGGTAATTTTTAAGGATGCCAATGATGAATTTTCCAATAATAAAGCAATTATCTTCAATAATCATTCTTATCAACAAATATTATACTTGTTGAAAACAACTTCAATTTTTGCGTCAATTAAAAGCGATAATAATGAATTAATCATTGTGAGCAAGGAAAATAGTATAATGCATATTGGCTATAAAAATTATGATTTGCGACTAGGTGAGCTTGATGATTTATATCCAGATTTTTTGCTATTAAAAAAAAGATTTGAGAAAAAAGATTTTTCCGGCAGGATTACTGAAAATACTGAATTCATTAAATTATTTATAGAAACTATATCTACTGCAGGTATTGGCAATTACGAATCAAAAGATAGATTTTTCGAAATTGTAAAAGGGCTAAAAATAATTATTTCCTTGACTGAAAGAGATTATAATAATTACATTAATGAATTTAGTTTTGAGAAAATAAAATCTAAATTTAAAGAGGAAAGAAACAAATATTTTGAAAATCTAGAAAAAAATATTGATTTAATAAGTAAGCAGGTGGTTTCATTTCCTTTAACTTTTGCAGCAACAGCTTTTGCTAGCTATCAAGTAAAGGATAAATCATGGATTCTAGCATTAATTTTTATTGGTTACTGTTTATATACATTTATTGCTATTAGAATTCTTGGAATTACAAATTATAATATTGATTGTTTAGAAAAAGATATAATTAAAGAGGAAGACAGTGTAAAAAAAAGTTACAGTAAAGATCATAATGATTTTGAAGAAGATTTTGAAAAGATCAAAATAAAGACAAAGAAAATTAAAGATCTGGTTTTTTACTTAAGAATGATATTGTTTAGTATGTTAGTTCTTTTTTTTATGTATTCAGTATTTCAAGTTTTCTTTAAAAAATCTGATAGAGTTAATGAAAACATTGTAATACCAACAGAAAAAGTAAAGTATATATTACTAGATACTGTTCAAATGAACTTGGAGAAAACTTATAGTAATAAACTTAAACATATAAATAAAGAAGCAAAAAACATTAAAACTAAGGGCAAAGTAAATGCTCAAATAAAGCCAAAGTAGTATTACAAGGTTTTGATCCATATTTCTTTGTAATTTCTGAAACTCTGAATTTCGAGGCAAAGTTTTGAATTAGCCTGCAGGCTGTTAAAATTAATAAATATTAAAAAAAAGAAAAAGGAAAAAAAGAAAGCGATTAAACATTGGACTCAGGTAAAAAATGTTCTATAAGTCCCGAAGGGTGGCAGGTAGAGGAACGAGACCTGTCATTATGCGTACATTTTTTACCTGAGTCCAATAATTTTGCTTAAACTTTTATTTCTTTATAACAGAATATTTTTGCCTAATAGAGTATTATGCTGTTAGCTCGTTTATCAAAAGTGTTTAATGTTTTTTATGATTGTGAGAATCAAAGATATGCTAAGTATGTCAGATTATTAAATATCTTTGGAAGATACATTTCGATTAAGTTTAATTAACACTATTAGCTTAAGCTAATTTTGGCAAAAAGAAAACAAAGAATTACATGAATAAACAAGACTTCGAAGAACTTAAAGCAAAATTCGAAAAGGAAACAAAAAGAAAAAAAATTGTGGGTTTATTTTTTAGCTATTTTTCTACTGCAATTGCAGTAATAGCACTTACAACAATAGTTACAAGATTTTTTACAGACACGGACAAGTATCAAGCATTTGCTGTTCCGCCAACTTCAAAAGTAGAAATATTACAAAGTAAGATTAAGAAGCTAGATTTAGAAGTTGCGTACTACAAAAATCTTTCAGACAGCTTAATTAAATCTTCTAATTCCAAAAAAACAAACGAAAATATTAAGCTATTAGATTTAGAAAGTAAAGTAGAAAATCTAAATAATATAATTTTAGATAATCCAGAAAAAGCAATTTCGATTCCTCTCCTTAAAAATGAAATGCAACATTTAAAGGACCAAAATGAGAAAGATAGTAGGGCTTTAAAGGAAGAGATTGCAAGAGCTTATGATACTAATAAGTGGATAATTGGATTAGTATGTACAATGCTAGTGAGTATTATAGCATTAAATATAAGTAATTTATTAGCCAAAAGTAAAAAGGAATAAAATTTTAAAATAAATACTTGCTATCTGAAATATTAGTTGTGATTATAAAATACTTTTTTATAAAATAATATGAGAGAAATTGATGAAAATTTATTTGTTGGAAATTTGATTGATTATGAAAATTATCAATTTGATACTGATTATTATTTTGTACAAGCTTGTAAAGAACCTTGTCATAGAAAAGCTCTAGGATATACTGGAAGGTCAGCTGATGAAAATCATCCAGAATATTTTATTGCTCATCGAGAAAGAAAAATCATTTTAAATATGATTGACCCACCAAATAGTAAATATTTTGAAAATGTCATGTTTGAGAATTCATTAGAATTTATTCATGAAAATTTGAAAAGGGGCAAAAAAGTTCTTGTACACTGCAATCAAGGTATATCAAGATCTCCCAGTATTGGTCTACTTTATTTAGCTACGCAAGGCAAAATACGAAATGAGAATTTTGGAGTAGCAGAAGAGGATTTTCTAAAATTATATCCCCATTATGCACCAAGTGGTATTAAAGAATTTTTAACACTTAACTGGAAGCATTATTTCGGTGATCAAAGTAAAAAATAAAAAAAATGAGACTCTAAAGTCTATTTTTGTATGAATTTATTTATACTTTATAAAAAGCTTATTTGACTTTTAATAATTTTTCCAAATATTCGACCTTATCTTTTTCTGCTTGAACTAATCGTTCATAAAGCTCAACAACCTTATCTAACGGATTAAAGTTAATAGTGTCTTGTCGTCCAAAATTATTATTTGCAACGGCTTCATTAAAAGTGTTGAAATAATTAATTACACCTTCATCAGAAAAATTTTTAATTGCTTCTACAGTTACTCCCAAGGCTTTTGCCACTTCTGCTAATTTTTCATCATCGATATCTTCACTATTTTCTAATATCGAAACAGTCTGTTGGTTTGTCCCCATAGCCTGCGCAAGTGCTTCCTGTTTCATGTCTTTCAGTTCACGGATACGGCTGATTTTGCGCCCCATGTGGTTTGGTTTTGTTAATGTACTCATAGCTCAAAGATAATAATTAAGAATAAATAAGCGGGATTCATGTATGATACAAAAAATTTCATGTACGGTACGGTAAAATTTGATACGGTACGGTACCAGTAATTGCTTACTTGCTTGTGTGTTAAACAAAAATACAATTTTTCAGACAAGTATTAACTAAAATGAGTAAAATTATGAAAGCAATTCAAAACACCGCATCTGATTTAATCTATCGAGTTATTTTCCAGAATATAGACCCGATAGGCATTTACTGTTTTGCAGAGAAAAAAAGCAGTTATACTTTTAATGAGCCTTTTCAAAAGCCCGTCCAGAAAGAAAAGCATTCCCATTTTTATTTGCTGGTCATAGCTGAAGAGTTCGAGGATAATATCGGCAATGACCTTACCGATAAGATAAAGAGCATATCAAGAGGTCAGATAACGGTAACCATTCTCATGCACCGCCTGAGAAACATCGTGAAATTATACGGAGACCAGCAGTATTTCTTCTGGAACATTTTTAAGAAAGCCCAAAGAATTCATATAGATGCATACAGGTCGCCGATAATCTGGGCGAAAAATCCAGAAAAGAGATATGTGAAAAGCACTTCAGCATACGCAGGAGACAGAAGAAATGTTACTGAATCGATCTGGGATCTTATCTATAATAACGACCAGTATTTTTCCTATGAAGTCAGAATGTGTTCTCTCCACCAGATAGTGGAACAGACCTGCCTTTCCCTTATAAGGGTATTTCTGGGATATACCCCGAATCATTTCTCACTGGGCTACTTATTTGAGCTGTGCGAATACTTCACAAGCTTGACTTCTGAATATTTTCCCCGAAACAGCAGTGATGAAAAAAATATGTTCAAGCTTCTGAAAAAAAATCCAAACACGCTTCGATTCAGCAGAAGCAACAGTTTTGATTATCTGTATTATGGAATGATGGAAGGCCGATGCCGTGATTTTATGAAAGAGGCAGAAGCTATGATTCAGAAGGAACTGGAGAGGCTTGAGGGAATTCATCAGCAGGAAGCTTTATCAGCATAAAAACAGAAGTTATGGAAACCGATAAAATCAAAAAACTGGAAGACATCAGGGTGTTAAGCGGAAAACTGCTTAATGCCCTGAAAAAAGCAGAGGATAAAAGGGGGATGTATAATGCAGAGATCAGGGTTTATGGCTATTGCGAACTCGGTTCTGTGATCAGAAACCTGATGAAGCTGTGCATTATCGCTTTAGATCATGACAGCGCAGAAGTTCCGCCCACGATTGAAAATCAATACATTGATGTTGGGCTTATACTGGGGATTGCACTTCAGCTTTTTCCAGTTGACGAATTAGAATTTTTAAATGAGATTACTGATCTGTTTTCAGAAAGTAAAGAAGAAACAGAATAGCACAGATTAAGATTTAATATTTTAAAATTATGGAAACTGACAAAATAAAAACACTGGATGAATTTAAGGATTTTGTATCGTTTCATTTCAAGCTTCTGAAACCTGCTCAGGACAAGAAAGGGGAATCAATACGAGAGATAAGATTTTACGGATACACGGATATGACGTGTCTGGGAGTGAATCTCATCCGAATGTGCCTGCATATCATTTATTCAGACGAGCTGGATAACAGAGAAATATACATAGGTTCTGTTCTGGAACTTGCCCTTCAGCTGATTCCAATTGCAGAAATTGAGGTTCTGGATGAAATATACAGAATGCTCAATAAGCAGATGGAAGATAAATGAACACACGGCTTATCAATGATTCCAATACCGTTTTGATGAACATATTATGTCCATGAGATTGAGAGAAAAGCATTTTATCTTTGTCAGAATCAAAAATTTGATTGAGTAATGATAAGTTAATTTTACTTATGATCCTTAGTTGGTTAGGTTTTATATTTGTGTTATCCTACCCAAATTTTGATCAGGATAAAATGAAAAAAGTGTTATAACTTTATTGCGATGAATGATTGTGGAACAAAAAAGACCGAGGCTCGGTCTTTTTTTAATGAAGAGGAATTTCAAATGGAGAAGGATGGAAGAGAAGAAGGAGGAAAAATGACAGCAGAAAAGACAAGAAAAATGCTGAAAGACGAAGGAGTGGAAGTAACGCTGGAACAGGCGGGAATGATTTTAGAGTTTTTAAGAAAACTGGCAAACATGGCAGTTTCAAACTATTTAAAGAAAAAAGATGAGAAAAATAGCAGACCTATACGTGAGAGTGAGTACCGATGAGCAGGCAGACAGGGGCTACTCACAGAGAAATCAGGAAGAAATGCTTCGCAAGTACTGCGTTATAAATGCTGTTGAAATAAGACACGTTATTTATGAAGACCATTCGGCAAAGACATTCAACCGTCCGCAGTGGAAGAAACTGCTTGCGGATCTAAAGAAGCATAAGAACAAAACAGATCTTCTGCTTTTTACCAAATGGGACAGGTTCAGCAGAAATGCAGGAGATGCCTACCAGATGATCAGTACGCTAAGAAAACTGGGAGTTGAGCCTCAGGCTATAGAACAGCCTTTGGATCTTTCAATACCAGAGAATAAAATGATGCTCGCTTTTTATCTGGCAGCTCCCGAGGTGGAGAATGACCGTAGAGCCTTAAATACCTTCCACGGCATGAGAAGAGCGAGAAAAGAAGGAAGGTATATGGGGATTGCTCCAATTGGATACATTAACAGAGTAAAAGAAGACGGTACAAAATATATTGCATTTGACGAGCCAGAAGCCTCTATTTTAAAATGGGCTTTTGAAGAACTTTCCAAAGGAATTTTTAATACGGAACAGGTGCTTCACATGGCAAAAGAAAAGGGACTTAAAGCGGGTAAAAATCATTTCTGGAGAGCGATCCGCAACCCTCTTTACTGCGGTAAGATCGAAGTTCCTAAATATAAGGATGAGGAACGCACATTAGTGAGAGGACAGCATGAAGCATTAATATCGGAAATGCTTTTCTATAAAGTTCAGGATGTGCTGGACGGGAGATCCCGCAATTATCTTCCAAAAGCTCTTTCAGCCAAGCCTTTTCCGCTGAGAGGTTTTTTCATCTGTCCCGACTGCGGAAAAATACTCACGGGTAGCATATCAAAAGGACGTCATAAATATTATCCTTATTATCATTGCAGTGCAGGTTGCAGATACAGGATAAATTCGGAAACAGCCAATGAAATATTTATACAAAACCTGAAAAAATATGTGCCTATTCCTGAAATCAAAAATATCTATGCCAATGTTATAGGCGACTGTTATAAAGAACAGATTAAGGATGTCTTGGAAGAAAAAACTAAAATCATAAGCCAGATCAAAGATTATGAAACCAGAATCTCAAATGCAAGGGATCTTCTTGCAACAAAACAGATAGATGCTTCGGATTACCGAGATATGAAATCAGATTATGGAGAGATGGTAAGAAGGCTCGAATTGAAATTATCTGGTATCGATGATGAGAATAAAGATATTCAAGAGCTTTTAAAAGCGGGAGTAGACAACCTGATGAAGCTTAATGAATATTATGAAAATGGCAACTGGATTGAATCGAGAGATTTATTAGGTTCGATTTTTCCTGAGAATTTTACGATCTCAGAAAATGGGTTTCGAACCGCTAGAGTAAACGAAGTAGTGCATCTCATCTACAGTATTAACAGGCTGATAGGGCTAAATAAAAAAGGGACAAAGAAGAAATTTTCTTCTTTGTCCCAATTAGTAGCGGGAAGCATTCAATTATCTAACCATTTTATTGAAGATTATTACCTGATAATTGCGCTTGCATCTTAAAATATTTATTGAAAAATCTTTTACATCTTTGGGAATCTTTTAGAGATGAAAATTGTTATGAAGGCGCTTATAAAGCGCTTTCATAAGCAAAAGAGAATATGATTCAGAAGTTATAATTAATGAATCCAGTAATGTAATATCAAGAAGTCTTCCAGCTTCTTTTACTTTTTTAGTTATATGTTTATCAGATTCAGATGCTGTAAGATTTCCCGAAGGATGATTGTGAATTATAATAAGTGATGTAGCATTTGCCTTAAGAGCTACTGAAAATATTAATCTAAGATCTACAACAGTTCCGGCGATTCCTCCAGAAGAGATTTCATAATTTCCAAGTGCCTTGTGAGCTTGATTTTTTCAATTTTATATAGGTAAAAAGTTTCAGGACTATCAGATGTGTCCATAATTTTAAAACATAATGTTTAAGCACTTCCTTAACTTTTTTTTTGGCAAATTTGAACGAAGCATCAGTTTCACTTTATTAAATTTTTTGGTCGATTTCAAACCCGATCGTTTTTGCATAAGCACTTAAATCAATTGCAGCAACTGTTCCAATGGACTGCTGTAGATATCTTGTAAGCTGAAGGAAAAATGTAACTAATGAATTTTCCTTGTCGCTAAATGTAATGCTATCAAATTTTCTGTTTAAATAATAATCATTTATTCTATTGTCAAAATCTTTACTACCGGTATCTTCTGAACCAGTATAATTAACATAAAAACTGCCATAATCTACGGCGCAGCCCATCTCGATTGTCTGCAATTTTTCTAAATTTTTCAGATGATTTTCAATGGTGTTGTTATTAGCATGAGTAAATGAATTGGTACTTGATAATATCCCTCCGACGATTTTTGTTAATGGACGAGCAGGTACTTCCACTCCGGCATTAATTATTTTGACAGATGTCCTTTTTAAACTTCTGACACTCTCAATTTTTTTACCTGCATATACAAAAAAATTATCATCTCCTACTTTTCCCTGTAAGTCAGGTTTTACTTCAAAAACAGCATATACTCCTTCTGCAGGAATATAATGAATTCCATTCTGGGTAAAAACAAAAGGAGTGTACTGCTGATCATAAATAACTAAATCTAATTGATGACTCAAACTTCCTGTACTGTCAATTACTATTGCTTTATCAACACAATACCTATTAGGAAGATAATTTCTAAGCCATTCTATCCAAACATTTTCTAATGAATCTCCTTTTGATCCGGGATGTAAAATAAATTCTCTGTTGGTATTTAGCTGGGCAACCATTTGTTTTTGCAACCCGTTGAATAAATCTCCTATATTAATTTTATTATTCATATCTATAAATTTTATTTTTAAAGTGAACATAAAAACCAAGTTCTATCTCATTATTAGCGTAACCTATAATCAGCAGTGCTGGGTTTTTGATTGATACTTCAGGATCATCTGCGATGGAATTAACAGTTTTTATATCTATAGCACTTGGAATTGCTAAATTATTTGGATGAGTATGCCACTCTCCGACATAATATTTTTTGGGCTCTTCGTTATAGAATTGCTTCAATTTATCCTCAATACCTATTGCATCTCTCTCAAACATATAGGGAGTACCTTTATATTTATTTGGCAAAATTGTATCTGTTATTCTAAGATGATTTTGACTTTCTGAATAATAACCAATTAAAAAACCTCCAAACTCATTTGGATAATGTTTTTTCCCAATATATACTAAATTGCTTATTAAATCGCCATCAATATCAAGCGTCAAACCTAATTCTTTAATTTTATACATCAAAACTCTTCCAATTTTATTGAAAACGCATCGTTTTCAGTAGTTTGTAAAACAAAATTTCTCAGCGCTTTTCCGTGCCTCATCTTTACATTAATATTTTTTAAAGCATACTGCACTAAAACCGCAATATCGTTATAAGAAGCTTTAAATGTTGGACTCCAGCATCCCGTCGGATTATAAACATCCTCAATATCATTCTGCAGTACGTTTTCATATTGATTCATTACCCATGAGTAGTGGCTGGATTCTGTACCACATACTAATGCCTTTGCATTATTTGTAATTGACAACGTTACTAATTGGCGAAGGGACAGCTGGCTTAATATATGCATCAAATCATTATCAGTAGAACAATCGAAAATTAAATCATAGTTATCCAATGCTTTCTCAAGGCCTTTTAAATTCTGAGGGCGGTTAAAAACCTTAGTATGTACATGAAAAAATTGATTATCCATAATTTGCACTTCTACAAATGGAGAAATTGAAGTGAGAATTTCTTTTAGCTCGTCCACTTTATTTGTTATCCCATTGGAGAAAGCATACTCCGATCGGCAAACATTTTCAGGCTCTTTAACATCATGATCAATTACATGAATATTTTTACATCCTCCCCTTACTAACGTTGTTGCGACCATACTGCCGATTGCCCCGGTTCCAATTATCAATATTTTGGCATTTGCTATCTCATCAGTGAATTTCCCTCTTCCAAAAAAATATTCGTAGGAGCTATTCCTCGTCATCATCCAATCAATTTTCTGATCTATAAAAAAACCTCCCCACATCTGATTTATTTTTTCATGCCCGATTGGGAATCTGCCAAATTCAAGCATTGCTGCCTGCCAATGTATTTCAGTCTCAGAAATTTTATATCCAATAATTAATGGAATCGGCGCACCAATTGCCTTTTGATTATTTCGCTCCAATCCGTGAAGAAAGGTAAAAAATCCTGCCGGAACTTTACCTTGCAGATCCTTCCAGTTATTTATGATAAAACGGGTTTGAACCGCTGGAGGCTTTTCCATGAATACGTATACACCAAATTGGGTATTAGCTGAAGGTAAATTAGCATAAGTTGAGCTCCACTTTGAAGATGCTATTATTTTGCTGTACTTGTCCTTAAAATTCAGGATGATGCGGTTATTAATTTTTGTATCGTAAAATAACCCTGAATGAATTTGGGCAAAATCAAAAAAACCAAAATCACCATATTGGAATGTGTGCTCTGTATCAGTAAAGATAAATGAGTGATGTTCATCTTTATATTTTACAGGTTGCATAATTATATGCTCATAATGGTCATCATGCTCTTTATTCACAAAATACCGCTGAATCCATCTCTTCAATGAGGAAAAATCTATTTCGAGCTTCTTTTTTACATCAAAACTATGTGCCGTGTGGATGCAAATTGAACCATCACCCATAACATGCCCATATTTTATTAATTCTTTATTATAAAAAGTAATAGCTTCTGTGTTTAATCTTTTCAGAGGATATTCAGGAAGAACTTTTACAGCAAAGCTCAAAGCATCTCCAATTTCATTGTAAATAACTTTAACCTTTCCAACAGCATTTAAATCTTGGTCAACAACAAAAGGCTCTTCAATAAGAACCTTGTCGAGACCGCTAATAATGCTCTGAACTTTCTTTAACTTATCTTCCATAATTATCCAAAACGTTCAGTTTTAGGAGGAGTAGAATAAAACCCGTTTCCTTTGTTTTCATATTTGTTATCACTTTCTTCTTCCTCAATAAATTTTGGATTTTCTGGGAAATAAGTTTTGATATTTTCCTCGTTATCTTCAATTCTTTCAAGCATATTCTTCATATCATCGGAGAGAGTCTGTCTTTCTGAAACAGTCAGAGTATCAATTAAATCATTAGAGCCGTTTCCTGGATCCTTCAATGTAAAACTTTCGCCGGTAACTTCGTCACGGATATATTGCAATACCGTTTCTAATTTACTCCACAAATTCCCCGATATATCTTTATTATCAAAGCTTTAAGAGTAATCAACTCTAAAAAGAAAGATTTCGTAGGATAATTATATTTGGTGTTTTTCCAGATTTTTAGTAGACGAATAATTTTTCTAATAGAATCTTTTTCTTTAGTTGCCCTATCTTTAATATTTTTTATTTGAGCCTGTACATTGGTTTTAATCCTCTCACTTCCCTGATCAAAATTTCCATATTTGTAGTAAACATATAGATTAAGATTTTCATCATCTTTATATTGATCCTGTGTTAATTCACGTCCAGGCACAACATCAATCTTTACAACATCACCGTCTTCATCTGCAAAAAACTCAATCCCAATGGAAACTTTTTGTTTTCTAACACTTGCTTCATCCTTATATTTATCATATAAAAAATCAAAAACATCTTCATACATCTGCTTTAATGTGCCATTTGAACCAAATGCATTTCTTTTGAAAGGACAGACCATATCAAAATCAAACTTAATATTCACGGCCGTATTTTTTGCGTACGAACCAGAGCTAAAGGGTGAATAAATATTATCTTCATATTTCTTCTCCAAGGATTCCTTAACTTCTTTATTTTTGTCTTTATGCTTTTTTAAAAGCTGCTCTTCTTTGGTAATTTGATGTGTTTTAATTACCGAATCTAAATGTAAACTCTTATCCATAATATTTTTATTTTATTGCTTTCATTGATATTAAATTATCTAGATTATCTTTCGGAGTGGCATTTGCTTCACTCCTTAAATATTCTTTTCCAATTCCTTGTATGTATGTCACTCTCGATCTAATAGTCCAGCTTGGATAATTCCAAACGACTGTTTTAATAATGTATCCTTTTTTCAATAATTCTATTGTATTGGCTTCTGTAGTTTTATCACCCATACTCCATGTATCACCATCATTTACTGGATGTAACATTACGTGCGTAATATTGTCCTTCGAATCTTTCCAAACACCGGATATTACATAATTTGCTGATTTACTCATAATATATATTTTAGTTAAAACGTTCTTATACATTGTAATGCTACATAAATTTCATAAATTGCCATTGATATGGAAATTTTTAAAAAAAATTAAGCATTACAATATAAATGAAGTCAGATAATAGAATTGTTGCATCATTTGATGAGAAACGCAAAGCAATTCAGGAGGTTTATACTCCTGAATTTTATGCTGATCTTTTCAAGCACGCTATAGTAAGACTTAAAACTGTTTTTGGAATCAAGTACAACCATGACAAGGGATTTAGAGGCATTATGGTTGAAGATATGATCAATGATACTATTGAAGCTTTCTTTAAAGATGGTGGCAGAAATTGGTATCCAGAGAAATTCCCTGATTTCCGAATGCAGATAATAAGTGCCTTAGATAGTGTTATTTCAAATACATTAAATGGTGAGCTTGACAAGGCGAACGAAACATTTGAAATTTTAGAGAATGATATTGAAATGTCTTTTGACGATTCTGACTATCAATCATTACTATCTATATGCCATGATGAATTAACCGCTATGGGTGCAACGGATTATGAATTATTACTGTTCGAACCATACATAATCAATGGCATGAAAAGAAATGATTTGTCAGAACTCTTAGGAATCAGCAACGAAGAACTGACAAATATAAAAAAGCGACTTGATCGCAAATTACCATATATAAAAGAAAAACTGAAAGTGTTGAATTATGAAAAATAACTTCATCAAAAAGATAGACGAGGCAATTATCTCCCAAATTATTGAAGGTGATTCTAGTACTTATGATGAAATCCTTAAAGAGGAAGGTTTTGATATAAATGAAATTGAAACTTATGCTCTCAAGAATTTTCGCAAGCACTCATTTTTATTAAAAGGATATATTAATAAACAGAGAGATACTGATTTATTAGAAAAAGCTTCTGCATTACTGCAAAATGCAATTACGAAAAATATTGACAAGCCTGTTAGCTATTTAAAATCTTTAATTGCCAATAATCAATTTCAGGTTCAATATAGAAATTTAGACAGCTTGGGAATTGATGAGATTAAGGAAATAATAAAAGACCAGAATTTATTAGAACTTCTGGAGCAATTGGAAAATGATCAGAAATAGGCGCGGTTCTAATAGAGCTAAAGCTTTATTGGAAGAAATTGGCTTCGATGAGATTACTGACATTCCGATGGATATTTTTGTTGCCGGTCTTGGAGCAACATTAATAGAAGAAAAATTACCAAACTCAGACGGTAAAATCATTAGAGGTAATTCTAAAACATTAATAAAAGTGAATTCAGATATTGAGTTCGAAGAAAGAAAGCGTTTTACAATTGCGCATGAAATTGGACATTATCTACTTCATGACAAATTAGACTTGGAAGTTCATAATGAAACATCCAATACCTTGAATTGGTTTAACACTGCTGAGAGCCAGGCAAAAAAAGGAATTCAAGAATGGGAAGCTAATGATTTTGCGTCAGAACTCTTAATGCCTGAAGCTATAATACGAAAAGCTGTATTTAGAAAAAAATTCTCTCCTGATTTAGTAAAGGAACTATCTGCAAGATTTAAAACCAGTTTGACTTCTATTATTTACAAATTACTATCACTAAATGTCTATCCTCTGTTTGTAGTTTTTATTAACAATGGCCAAGTTAAATATTGGAGTAAATCAGATAGTTATTGGATAAAAATTAAAGAAATCACTAAATTACCTCCGCCTGAAGATTCTGTTGCCCAGGAATACATTGATGGCAAATACGAGTTTCTCTATTCGGGAAAAGAAAAGGCCCAGTCTATCTATAAATCAACATGGTTCGAATTAAAGGATGGGGAGGAGGACTGTGATTTCTTCGAATACTGCATTCCTTACAAACAGCTGAAAACTATTATAAGTGTCATTTGGGAAGAATAATTTACATTGACTATTTCTTATCGTTTGTATTATAAAATTTAAAATATTAAATCCTAAAAATGACTATCTACGAAAATGAACCAAAAACATGGAAAGATTTACAAAACAAAGCTGCGGAGATTTTAGCGATATGCGGTTATGTTTGTGAAACAGAAAAAGAGATAATTACTGTAAGGGAAAAAGTTAACGTTGACGTGTTGGCAGAAATAAATAACCAAATGTCTCGAAGTGTAATCATCTGTGAATGTAAATTCTGGAAAAAAAAAGTACCAAAACATGTTGTACACTCCTTTCGTACAGTAGTTAATGACTACGGAGCCAATTATGGACTTATAATTTCAAAGATGGGTTTTCAGAGCGGGGCATTTGACGCAATTAAAAATACCAATGTTCAATTAGTTAATTGGACTGAATTTGCAAATACCTTTAGGGCAGAATGGATCAGAAAAAAATTGATTGCAATTTCTAAGACAACACAGCCTTTATACGATTATGTCAGTGTCGGTTGTATGGTATTTTTTAAAGAACAGCTTTCTAAACTTTCTCAAGATGAAATTGAAAAATATCACTACTTGACGGAAAAATATTTTAACCCCGTTTTTGCCTCAGCAAATATTGATTACAAAAATGAAGAAACAAAAGAATTTGACATTGAAATGTTTGATAATTTACTCCCTCATTATATTAAAGAATTAAATATTAATTGTACTTCCTATGAAAGATATTTTCTTAATTTAGAAAAAATTTGTGCTGAAGGATTGATTGAATTTGACATATTATTTAAAGAACAGTTGCGTCGATAATTATTAAGACTTCTTAAAATCAGCATAGTTGTAGTTTTTTTAAACAGAGGCTTTGCAATCTCTATATGTTTTCCTATGAAAATGGGATTTTGCAACTGTATTTAAGCACTTGGTTACCAATAAGTTTTCTCATGGAAATCTTTAAATATTTGTAATATACTAAAGATTAATATTTGTGCAGCGTAAAGAAGAACACTTCGTAGAGCAGGACAACTATTTTCTGACCTTTAAATTGTAGTTTTTTAAAAACCATTCAAAAGATTTACCATTCTTTCCAAGCTCCTGTTCTAATAAATTCAAGGTATTTTTGATATTGTTCGATGGTTGATATTTCATTTTCGTAATTGTCAAGTAATCCCCGTATTTCAAGTATGCTTTTAATTCTTTCGGACAATTCGTCGTCTGACTGTACATCTCTTTTGTTAACTCTGTCAACAATTTGTTCGTATTTCCTTTCAAATTCGCTTCCAAGTTCATTCTCAACTTCGGCTTTGAGTTTTCTATACTCTCCATCTTTAGATTGAATTGCTTCGCTAAGTTTTTCAAACCGTTCTCGTTCTTTGTCTTCAAGCTCTCTAAATTCTCGTTCAAGATTTTTTTCTTCTCTCTCAAAATCTCCCGCAAATCTTGATTCTTCTCGTAAATCAATGTCCAAATAGCTCTGTTGTCTGTTAATGCTTTTTTGCTCGTCATCAATTCTTGTTTCTTCAAATCCAAATTCTCTTCTAATGTCTTCTTCAGAGTTTCCAACTCGGTATCTAAGCTTAATTTCCCTGTCAGTATTTGCTTCTTCTTCTGTAATATCTTCTCTACGTTTAATATATCTTCTTTCCAAACCTGAGTAGTTTTCTTCAAATGCAGTTTGTTGTTGTTCAAAGTCTCGAAATCCTTGTTCAACTTCTTCTTCTTTGTCTCTAATACTTGAATATACTTCATCCTCAAATCCTCTTTCCAGTTCGTCCAGTCTTTCTCTATTTCTCTTTGTGTTTGTCTTAACTCTTGATAATTCAGATTCAAATTGTTGTTCAATTCTTCTGTATTGTTGAGTTCCCAAACTGATTTTAATTGACCGTATAAGATTGCTAATTTGGTTTGTTCTACAGACGGCAGATTCTGCAAAAAACTTTCTTTGGAGTTCATCAATTGATGATAATTCCTCTCTATCTCCTTTGGAAACTTGAATGTAGTTAGTGCGTTCTTGGACATAATTATAAACCCATTTAGTATTATTTGTTGTGAGTAAGCTTTTTGCAATATTTTCTTCTGAATCTTTGGGTATAATAATTTGTATTGTATTTATTCCTAGTCTTTTCAGTTTAACCTTTTTTTCATCATCTAATTTATGGGTAACTACAATTTCAATTAATAAAACAGGCTCATCTTTAGAATTAAAGAAAGTTAAGTCGGGTCGTATCAATAGATTTTTATTTTCTAAATCTGGATTTTTCCCGTGGACTACATTGCCTTCATCATCTTCATAAAAAGTCAGTTCGGCTCTTACATGATGTGCTTCAATAAATTGTGCTTCTTCCAGAAGAACAGCTTTCTTTCCATCCGGAGAATACGAATAAAGATTAGGAACTTTTATGCGTTTTGTAAATTGAAGTATTTCTATTGCAAGTTTATGTCTATAGTCTTGGTTGCTAAAAGTACATTTTCTTTCATTGTCAACTCCTTTTGCCGAGTGTCTAAAATAAGATTTATGATAGATATTTTTTTTCTTTACTGCATCCATTTCTTCTTTACACCCTAAGCACCAATAACCCTTTCTTCCGCTTAATGCATCACCAATGTAAACAACTTCATCTTCGATGTTTTTGGCATATTCATTTTCTTCTTTTGGGTTCAGTTTAGACATTTACAATTTTAATTATTGGCTATTCATATATTTAAACAATGTATATTTTATCAATTTAGGATTGAAAGAAAACAAAATTTAAAAAAAACATCTATTTAAGTTTTGTACTAATCAATTAGTTATACGTAGTATATAAATGGCTAACGCAAACACGTATATTCTCAAAATTCAGATCCTTTACCCCCAACCCCCTATTATCTGTATAGATTTCAATCATCCTCCTGTGCCAATATAGAATCTTTTTTTAAGTATGTTTTACGGATTTCCATAATTATTAAAAATAGTCTATATTGTAATTAATAAAGCACGTAAAAGTACCTGATTTTAACTCAATCGAAAGTAATAATTATTTTGTGCAATTTCCGATTTTGTCATAGAAACATTCAATTATCTACCTACTTTATTGAAGATTATTACATGATAATTGCAATTGCACCCCAAAATGTATATTGGAAAATCTTTAACTTTTTTAGAAGTCTTTGAGAGATTAGAATATTTATAAGGCGCTTATAAAGCGCCTTCATCAGCAAAGGAATAATAAGATTCGGGAGTTATAATTAATGAATCCAGTAATGTAATATCAAGAAGTCTTCCGGCTTCTTTTACTCTTTTAGTTACCTGTTTATCTGCTTCAGAGGCTGTAAGGTTTCCTGAAGGATGATTGTGAATCATCATAAGTGATGTAGCATTTGCCTTAAGAGCTGCGGAGAATATTAATCTAAGGTCTACAACAGTGCCTGCAATTCCTCCAGAAGAGATTTCGTAAATCCCAAGGGCTTTGTGAGCTTGATTCAAAAGTAATACCTTGAACTGCTCAAAGAATTCTATTTTATTATAATCCCAAGCTGAGAGAACAAGTTTATATGCATCTTTTGAAGATTTGATTTGTGGTCTTTCAGAGTTTTTTATTTTTGTTTTGTAGATCAGTTCAATTTCAGATACAAATTGCCATTTTTGATTTAAAGTTTCCATAATTTCTATATTTTAAATTAATTATGGAACATTCACCGGGAATCGCCTAGCAAGCGCAAAAAGCAACGCAATAAAGCAGGATTTTTTTTCCTGCATTTATGGGGGAATTTTTTGCTAGCGCCCGCAGGGGATTTTCGAACTTTGTGCCGAAATTAAATAAGATATTAGAAAAATAAGGAACCGTTGATATGTGCTTCTTAAAAATACGAATCAAATACTATCTAGATTAATAATGTTCCACCTTTCGGCAATCAATTTTTAAATTACATTTGAAGTAAACTTTGTAGAGAGCTAAAATTATAAGTTAGCAAGTATATAGCCGTACATATATAAAAGAAAAAGATGTTTTCAAAACCAATAAATAGTAGCCTAAAGGTTAAAGTAAATACAATTTTAAAATCTGCTAAAAGAAAAGCCGACAAAGTTTTTGCCGAAAATATTGCAGCGAAGATTAGTGGTTTAGATGAATTTGAAAGCTTAAAAATTATTGATAAAGAATACAAATCTTTAAAAAAGAAAATAAAAAAATCGGACTATCCTTTCTATATAGAAAATAGCAATTCGCCAGAATGGTTAATTTCTCAATTTGCCAGTCGCACTTATTTGTTAAATATTGATGAAAGTACCGCATTAGAAGAAGCAATTTATCTTGCAAAATATAGAAAAAATTTACACAAAAGTTTACACAAAATAATAAAGAAAATACCATTATACTCATTTGAACAGTTTATGAATGGTGAGGTTTGCAGATTCTTTTTGTCTTTTAAGGAATATCGAAATTTAGCCGAAGGAGACTATTATAAAATAGTAAAGTGGCAATCTGAAAATGTTATCAATATAATTAGCTATGAAAGTGCTATGTTAATTAACAAGATTCAAATTCACTGTAAAAGCATTGAAGATCCTTTTCTTTTTATTAATGCTCAAAATGAAATTATTGACGAACTTTTCAATTATAAAGGAAATGATCCAATCAAAATTAAAAGAATACTTTCTAATTTATTCATTTTTCAAGATTTCGATTTTAATAAATTTAATAATGCTTTGTTATTAGAAAATCATATTATATATAGAAATAAGAATTTTCATTGGCACAAAACGGATTATAATTTAATTAAACCAATTGCAGATTACCTAAGCTTAAAGCCTGTATGTTTTTTTAGTAATGAATTTTTAGTTTTTCATACAATTGATAAAATAGGAATGTGGTCTAATCAGATTTTATTAGGGGCAGAAATTCAAAATGAATATATATTCCCTGATTATCAAAAAGAATTAGATAAGGTTGAAATTGAAGCGAAAAAAGAAATAGATACGGTTTCAGAATTAATGTATGACTTTATATATGATGAAAGTAAGACAGAAGAAGAGGTTAAATCTTATCTTTTGAATTTATATGAAAATTACCGTCTTAAATTAAATAATATTAAGGATAAAGATGTACTACGTTTATTAACTGACGATAAGAAACATATTTTAATAAGTTATTTTACTACAAATTCCTTTTTTAGTAACAATATAGAAATGGTGGCCAATAACCTAAGAGAACTTATTATTGTCCAGGAATTATCATGGGATATTTTAGTAGCTCACAATGACTATTTTAAAACTAAAAATATTTACGATACACAGGATTATGGTATTTCAGATATTACTATGCTATTAAACAAAATGGTATTAGATAAAAAACTTTATAAGGCTGGTAAAAAAGCTATGGATAATTTTTTCTTAAATTTTGAAAAATACAGTCTACCATTCGACTACCATATAAAGAATATTCAAGAAGAGTTACGCAATGTTTTTTCAATAGCATTGAAAAACCTTCAAGAGATTTTAGATGATGCAGAACCAACAAATAAAGTTATTTTTTTACAAAGTAGAATTAAAGAGATTAAGCAACGGGAGCTTGAATATAAGCAGTATGAGAAAGAGTTTAATTTTGACCAGAGGGAAAATAGATATTCAGTTTTATTCAAAGAGTTTTTAATAATTGAAGCTGATTTTATAAAGGAAACAATCCATATTCCACAATTACCAAATATTGGTCATCAACAACCAAAACAATTATTAGACATTAAAGAAACGTTGGAAACCATTGTAAACGAAAATGACCAATTATTTATTTTTAAAATGATGGAGGATTTGAGTATTACCTTAAATGGTAAATCAAAGTTGGGTGAAAGAAAAAAAGGAGCGATCCGTGGCGTAGTAGAAGCACTGAAAGAAAATAAAATTTTTCCAGATAAAAGTCTTGATTATCTTTCGAGAATTTTAGCTGAAAAAATAGGTTTAAAAATCAATTCAAAACTCGACTTTTCAGAAACCTCCCAGAAATACAAAAAAGAGGCAAATAATTATATTTCAAAAAACTATTCGAATTAATTTTTGCTCTTTAAAAGGCTTTATCCCTCCAACCTTATACTATCTTATAAATTGCTAAATATTTGCGTCATACAATTTAACAACGTAAATATTAGATTATGGGAATAGTAATTTTAACGAAAGAGCAGTATAATGATATGGTGATGCGTATCGAAGAAATTAAAACATTGATAATTCAAAATTCAAAAGAAAACAAGGATTGTTTTATTCATAAAGAAGAGTTACATCAACTGTTGAATATTGGTAAGCGCAAAAGAGGAACGTGGAAGGCTGTAAACATTTTTATATTAATTTTCAAAATCATAATAGATCTTTGGTTTAAGAAATAGATGTTTCGACCAATCTTTCCCATGATTTCTTGGCAAAGGTATTATATCTCAAATTTAGTGACTGATATTACACTTGAATTACCTTTTATATTAATAATTGATCAAGTATCTAAGATGAAAGTAAATATGCCATTCAAAGAATGAAAGCGTGTAGTTGTACATACAATATTTATGTTTTTCAATGTATCGCTAAAACTTTCAGTATTAGAACTAGAATTAATAAAAATTAAAAACAGGTAATAATACGTACTCTTAAATTTAAATATATGAGTTACTTTACGGCTTATCAAATAATACGAGTACGGAAAACCGTAAACAACTTTACTTAAGTATTCTTAATATTACTGAAATTATTTAACAGTTATTGATATGTTTTCATGAATGACCTAATAAGTAAATTAGAAATGCATATAAAATAAAATAAACAAAATTATGAAATATAAATATCAAATTATTCTACTAGGTTCACTTGGAGAGTTATCCGAAAAAATAACTACTCTTTTTTTCGAAAAAGTTGAAGAATTAAAACTTCCAATTAATTCATTTATAATTATCGATCATAAAAATTTCGAGTCAAATTACTCGGGGAAACAACCTTCTTTTGTTTTTTACTTTGGTGCTAAAAATGGAGACTTTAAAAATATTGATTTAATTGATAGATTAGTAAAAGACGGTGCTTTTATACTTCCTATATTTTATACCAAAGATCTATTCAGTTCTGAAATTCCAAAAATTTTAGAAAATCAGAATGGATTGTTATATGATAAAACAAAAGACGATAAAATTATTAATTTAGCACTTGAATCATTCGGAAAATTAAGACAAACTAGAAAAGTTTTTATTAGTTATAGAAGAGACGAATCGACTTCTGTTGCAATTCAGCTTTATGAAATACTGGAAAAAAATAACTTTGATGTATTTTTAGATACCCATTCCATAAAACAGGGCGAGCCATTTCAAGAAGAACTGTGGCACCGTATGGCTGATTGTGATGTGATCGTTTTGCTAAATACGCCTGATTTTTTAACTAGTAGATGGTGTAAAGAAGAAATTGCAGAAGCAAGTGCAAAAAAAATAGGTATAATTCAGCTTATATGGCCGAATCATAAACTTGATAATACTTCTGAATTTTGTTTTCCGATTCAGTTACAAGAAGCTAATTTTGAAGAAGGGAATTTTAGTGACAAGAATAAATCTAAGCTCAAGCAGAGTTTTGTTGATGAATTAGTTATGAAAGCAGAATCGATTAGGGCTAGAAATTTGGCGTCAAGACAAGATAGTTTGATTACTGAATTTACCAATTTTGCTGCAATGCATGGAAAAAAAGTAAATCTACAACCTGAGAGATTTATAACAGAAGAATTGGGAGATAACAAAAGAAGAATTTTTATACCAATTATAGGTATTCCGCAATCTATTGACTGTAATCAACATGCTGAATTAAAAAGAGAACTTAATGAGTTTGATATTGAGAGTATATATTTAATATATGATGATGTTCGAATTAGAGCAAAATGGCTAAATCATTTAGATTGGTTAAATGATTATTTAGATATTAAAACATTAAAAAAACAAAATTTTAACAAATGGCTTCAACAGAATTAAAAAATATATTTCTCTCCGCAAGTATTCCGCTTCCAGAAAGAGATCACAAATATTACGATACTTCCGATGTAATTGCAATTAGAGATTCCGTTATTGCTTTAGCGATGAGTGTTATTCCAAACCATAAATTAGTTTGGGGAGGTCATCCTTCTATTACGCCGCTAATTAATTATGTATCTCAAAAATTAGGGACAAATATTCAACAACATGTAGCAATCTATCAATCAAAATTTTTTGAAAATTTTTATCCTCCAGATAATAACCAATTTGAGAATATTTTTCAAACTGAAAATTTAGGAGAAAGAAATCAAAGTTTGCTTCTAATGCGTCAAACTATGTTTAACTCATGCCAATTTAGTGCTGGTGTGTTTATTGGAGGTATGGAAGGAGTTGAAGATGAATATAGTTTGTTCAAAGAGATGCAACCTAATGCAATGATAATTGTTTTGGAGAGTACAGGAGGGGCAGCAAAAATTATATATGATGAATTGTTACCAGCAGAGTTAAAGAACGAAAGATTAGTAAAAGATTACGGATATATGAGTTTGTTTCAAAAAATATTAATTGATAAAATTTAAAAATATGCCAAGAAAAGTTTTTTATAGCTTCCACTTTGACAATGATAATTGGAGGGCTGGTCAAATTAGAAACATTGGTTCAGTTGAAGGTGATAAGCCAGTAAACGGGAATAAATGGGAAGAAGTAAAAAGCAAGAGCGATTTAATTATTCAAACATGGATTGATGAGAATCTTAAAGACAAATCATGTTTAGTTGTCCTAATTGGAGAAAAAACTAGCGATCGTAAATGGGTAAATTATGAAATCAAGAAAGCTTGGGAGTTAGGAAAAGCAGTTTGCGGAATTTACATTCACAAGTTAGAAGATTCTAACGGAAAGCAATCTACGAAGGGAAAGAACCCATTACAAAGCCATATTCCGGTTTTTGAATCAGATTATGCGTCAAGTAGTTTTGTATATGACGATATTAAAAATAACATAACTGATTTAGTTGAAAAAGCTGTAACAATTAGAAATCATTATAGATAATATGGGGAAAAATATTTTTGTTTCTTATAAATATGCAGATACATTGGTTAACTGTTTAAAAAAAAGAGAACTTGCTTACATTAATGGAGAGTTTATAACTAGAGACAGGTTGACTAGAGTTAGGGATTATGTTGATGAACTTCAATCAATTTTAGATGATGAAGATCATATTAACTTAGGAGAAAAAGATGGTGAGAGTTTAAAAGATTTCTCGGAAGATTATATAGTATCTAGTTTGAAAGATAAAATATTTAGAAGTAGTGTAACTATTGTTATGATTTCTAAAGGGATGAAAGAGATTTATTCAATAGAAAAAGACCAGTGGATTCCTTGGGAAATTTCATATTCTCTTAAAGAAATAACTAGAGCTGATAAAACAAGTCGAATGAATGCTGTATTAGGGATCGTTTTACCAGATGAAAATAATTCATACGATTGGTATTACACAGAAAATATTCCTTGTAATTGTACCACTCATAATACTCATAAAATTTTTAATATTTTAAAAGCAAATATGTTTAACATGAAGAATCCAACAAGATCTGAATGCGGAGGATTGGTAATTAATCATGGAGAATTCTCCTTTATTAAAACTGTTAAATGGAACGAATTCAAAATCTACCCTAACACATATTTGAACAAAGCTATTGAAATAAGACAAAATAATGATCTTTATAACATTAAGAAAAATATTGATTAGATGAGTTTTATATCAGAATCAAAACTAATTGAATTTAGTAAGGAGAAAAGAAATTTTTCATCATTAAATGAAAGTTTAAATAAATTCAGGAATGAATCAAAAACTTCTAAAATAAAAGTTTTCCTTTCACACAAGCATGGAGAAACAGAAGCTTTAAATGGAACTATTAAATTTCTTAAGCAAGAAGGAATTTCTGTTTACGTAGACTGGATGGATGAAGGAATGCCCAAAGTTACATGCGGGCTTACAGCGAACAGAATTAAAGAAAAGATAAAAGAAAATGATAAGTTTATACTTTTAGCTACTGAAGGAGCAATTGATTCGAAATGGTGTAATTGGGAACTTGGCTTGGGTGATGCTGCTAAGTATATTGATAACATAGCTATAATTCCAGTTGTGAAAGATCATCAGTCCTTCAATGGTTCGGAATATTTAGAAATTTACCCTTACATAGAATATCAAGATGGTCTTAATAAGCGTATAAATGGCAACTATATTTCTAAGGGATATTATGTAAAATATCCAGCTGTTAATGATAGTCATAAAATAGTTGAATTATCGGAATGGTTAAAAAGATAATTTATCAAATTAAAGAACTTTCTCTCTTAATGTTTGTAGATATTTAGAATTAAATATTTCAATACTTTTCTCAAATGAATTCATAAAGATTAAGATTCAATGTTTCATTGAATTTTAGTAATGTTTGAATTACACAATGTTTAAGAACTTCCTTTTGGGAAGTCATTTAATGAAATTAATAAATTTTTGATTTACCACTGATAATCCTGATGAAATGTCTCAATATTATTATAAAACTCTTTAATTGTTTTAAATCAGAAGAAGTAATTAGATAATGCCTAAGAAAGAATGATTATATTAAATAAAGTTTTACGTGAGCTTAATATCTCTTTAGAAATGGTTGTTGATTTCTTTAAAGACAAAGGTATTGAAATTGATAAAAATCCAAATTTCAAAATTTCTGATGAAGAATACTCAATAATAAAACGACATTTTTCGAAACCAGCTATAATTCTAAAATTCGAACAGGATCTTAATGTTTATTTAGATTTTAAACAAAATTTACTAATAGATGGTGTTGAAGAGTATGGTGTAACAAATTATTTTGAATTAAATGATAAAAATGAATTAATTGAACTTAATTTAAAGATTCCTCCATCTAACTTTGAAGCATTATCTATCGATGAATATAAACAAAAACAAAATTATGTTTTTGAATTTTTAAGCCGTCAAGTTAATCTGGAAATTTTGTGTCTTCCAGAAAATAATTTTATTGATTGCTCTTTTATAGAGAATTTAACGAATCTTGTATATTTAGATTTAAACCATAATGAAATTGAAAATATTTCTTTCCTAAATAGATCAATAAAGCTAAAATTTTTAGATTTAAGCTTTAATAAGATAGTAGATATATCTACAATTGCTAAGTTGCAACAACTAGTGTCTTTAGATTTATCTACTAACTTCATAGAGAATGTTTCATCTTTAAAAAATCTCAATTATTTAAAGAAATTAAACCTATCGGTAAATTTTATTAGAAATATAGATCCTTTAAGCAAACTTAAAAGTTTCAATTCTCTAAATGTAGCTAATAATGAAATTTCTGATATTTTTCCTCTGCAAGGAGTAAAAATTAAGAATGATTTGTTTTTAGGGAACAACCAGATAGTAGATTTGTCACCTCTTTACAGTTCCTTAAAAAATGGAGATATCACTTTTTTAAATGCTTTTGAAAACCGTTTAAGATATCCCCCAATGGAGATTGTCCAACGAGGAGAATTTGAAATGTGGAGATGGTTTGAAGAAAATTTAGATATAGCAAGAGAAAGAATTAGAAATGTAAAAAATAATATTTTAGATCTGGGAAATTTAGGTCTGACAGATTTATCACTTCTTCCTGAGCTATTTCAATTGGAAAACTTAGAAGAATTGATTTTAAGTAATCATTATGCTGAGTTTAAAGACGGTTTTTGGAATGACCTTAAAAGTGCGAATAACCATTATCCAAATAATATTTCTAATATCCCGTCAGATATAAAGAAATTAAAAAACCTAAAAAAATTAATTATAGGAGGTGATTGGAAAAAAGAAAAGTATTGGAATAGATGGCGTTTAGGAAGTATAACTAATATTCTTAATCTAAAAAGTCTAGAAATTTTAAACATAAGTAATAATCAGATTATTAGCATCAAAGGCTTATCTAAATTAACAAATCTGAGAATTTTTCATGCAAACAATAATGAGATAAAAATGATTGATGATTTGGGCAGTTTTGAAAGTCTTAAGGAACTATATTTAAGTAATAATAAAATAAAAAAAGTTGATTTTTTTAAAGATTTAGTTTCTATTAAAGCTTTAGATCTTCATGCTAATCTTATCAAAGATTTGGCACCAATCACTGAATTGATAAAAAAGATTGGCATCAGTGATGATAAATGGAGGGTTGATACTATCTGCATTAGTAAAAACAAACTAGAAAATCCTGGAATAGAAGTAATCAGAAATGGTACTCAAGCAGTTTTAAATCAAATAGAAGAGAATAATTTAAGTAAATTATTTGTCAATGATGAAATAAAACTTATTCTCATAGGTAATAGTGAAGCGGGAAAATCAACATTTGCTTCATATTTAGAAGGGAATAGAGACTTTACTGTAAAACTACCTTATACTTTATGGATGGATGAAATTAATGTTGTAATAGACAAAGTTAAAGTAAGAGTTTTTGACTTTGGTGGACATGACTACTTTCATGACACTCATCATATTTTTTTTACAAATAATACGATATATCTATTATTGTGGGATAATTTTAACAACGAATATAAATCGAGATTAATTGAGCAACTTGATAAAAATAATATATTAGTTTCAAATGAAACTCAAGATTATCCTTTAAAATATTGGCTTGAATCTGTAAAACATTACATCAAAGATAAAAATGCTTCCAATTTTAAATTCGAGGACTATAAAGAAATTCAAACCTATTCAAGTGACATGCTAGTTGTGCAAAATAAAGTTTCTAACAATGGAGAAATTGTCCACTTAAATAATGAATTGTTTAAAGAGAAATATTCTTTTATCTATGATTTTAGTAATGTAGATATTTATTCAAATAGGAATATGGAATATATAACTTCTTTGTTAAAAGAAATGATAGCAAACTTTGTTGGAGTCAAATATCCTGTTTATTACAAGAAAATTAGAGAAAGTTTACAATTTTATAACGAAAACAGACAGAAGCCTGTTGTTACTATAGAAGAGTTTTTAGATTATTGTAAACAAATAAGTAAAGAAGAGTTAACTCTAGATTTTGCAAGAAATATTGCAAATTATCTGGACACTATAGGTATTATTGTTTTAAGTAAAAATGAAGACCTTTTGTATTTAAATAAAAATCTATTAAGTGACGGGGTGCTGAAGATATTTTTAGGGTTGAAAAATAAAAAGGGAGAATTTAGTAGACGATATGCTCAAGAATTATTAGGTGATAATACTGAAAATATTTTAAGATTTATGATAGATTTTAAAATGATATTTCGAATTGAAAGAACTAATTCGATCTTTTATGTTGCTCCTTTATACCTTCCATCTACTCCAAATACACTAATTGATTTGCTTATTGACGACAATAAATTACCTTCCCGAAGATTTCTTTATATTGGATTTATTCATAAAAATGTTGTTCTCGATATTTTTTCAAAGTATAGTGATAAAATTAAGAAAGATGATGATTATAAGAATACCTATTATTGGAAAAATGGTTTGATAATTAAAGAAAACAAAGGTTTAATATTGATTAAATTTTTTAATGGCACAAATAATGGAGGAGCATTTATCGATATTATTAAGCTTAATAGTATGGTGGATGAGGCGTTCTTTGAAACTGTAATTAAATACATTAGGGATGTAAATAAAGATTATGAACCCTCAGAAATGGTTACTTCCAATGGATTGGATTTTGTTCCTTTACAGGAAGTATTGAATAATGAAGAACAAAAGAATGCTGTTTTCAAATATGATAATCATTACTACAGATTAATTGATTTTAAAACTTATTTAAAGAACAAAAATTATATGAAAAAATTATTTATTAGCTATTCTAATGAAGACCATCACTGGAAAGAGATGCTTGTAAAAAATTTAAAACCATTAACGCAGTTTCAGTTATTAAAACCTTGGAGTTGTGAAGATATGACCTCTGGCAATTGGAATGATCAAATTCAGAAAGAACTGAAGGAAGCGGATATTGTAGTTTTTATGATGTCTCTAAACTTTGTGACTTCAGATTATATTTTAAGAGAAGAAGTTTTTAAAACATTTGAAGAGATAAAAAATAATCCTGATAAAAAAGTAATTTGTGTTTTAGTGAAAAATTTTGCTTGGCAATCTTTTAATTCTTTTCGAAAATTAACAGATTTATCTGATGAAGATTTTGAAAAACTCCAAGATGCGAATACATTAATCGAATTAACTTCTAAACAATTTATCCCTTATTATATTGAAAAACAAGGAAATGATGAAAAGAGATATTTAAAACCATTAAATAAATGGGAATTTGAAGAAGATGCATACATAGAGATTATAAGGAACATAACAGGTAATTTATAATTTTAGTAGTGATTAGTATACCTCAAAAGCCATTCGAACGATTGGTTTTTGAGGACAGTGCCGTAAAAATTAAGTTATAATTTTGAATTACTAAAGTAAGATCACTAAATCATCACCTAATCCTTGTAGTACATAATTTCAAAAATATGGAAAACCGTATTTGATTATAATTTTAATAATCTATGTTTGCTACTAATAACAATTTTATATTTCATAGCGAACTATAAAGGCTAAAATTTATATTATGTCGAAATTTATTATTTTTATCGTTCTATGTTTTTTTACTACTGCTTCTTTTTCTCAAACAGATTGCCTAAAAGTTATTAATGATGATGTCACTGCAACAACTAAGATAATCACTAAAGAAATTGATTTTGGTAATTTTACTGTTTACGTTTTAGCTGGAATAACAAAAGGGACATATCCAAAACTAGTATTTAAGATAAAAAAAGAAGATTGCGTTGAAGATTACAGCCCCATTTATTTTATGTTTCATAATGGTGAACGATATATAGGTGGCAACTACGTATTCAAATTTAATTGTACTGGATATAGTGGTCAGATAATAAATAATAGTAAGCTAACAAATCTTTTAAAAACAGAAAAACTTAAAACTTTAAGATTAGATACGAAATCCACATTTTTACAAATTGATTTAACGGAAGAACAGGCAGATTTATTGAAATATTATGTCAATTGTGCGTTAGATTGGAAATCGTATAAAGACCAAATAAAATACAAAATACAAGGAAAGTATTAGGTGTAAGGTAGAATTGTTTTTAAATCTAAAAAGTTATTAATATGAAACTAATTATATCGTTTTTTGCTATTGTTCTAATTGTTAGTTGTAAAAATGAAGAGAAAAAAATAACAATCACAGAGGATGAGCCAACTCAAACGACACAAGTAGCTGTAAAAATCGTTTTGAGGAATTTTATTCATGAAGATGTTGCAAGATATACAATGGCTTCTGTGATGGGGCAAATACCAAAAATAATTAAAGTAACTAAAAATGACGATTTGTATTATGTCTCATATATCCGAAAATCTGATAAGCAAAAGTTTGAGTACAAAATAAAATTTGAAGATGATAAAATTTTTTGGGCTAATATTGATGGGAGATGGAGAGATTCCAAATATGATGAAAAAATAACGTTTGTCGAAAATGGTAATGAACTTAATATAATTCAAACTTTCAGTGATGGTTCTGAAGATATAAAGGTATATCGAAAAGGAGATTAAAATTAATTTATTAACATCATTTGAGGTAATGATTTTTAAAGATCTAGCCTTGAGAGAGTTATTAATATATTTAATAAAACAAGCTTAAGGACGATGTATCACTCTTTTGAAGAATCTGTTTCCTTTAAATATTTCGAAAGACAGTGCTTTATATGCTGACTTATTAAGATATCGCAATAGAAAGAGTTCAATACAAATTGGTTTTTAGAGATTAGAAGTTATTTTACTGCCTGAAATACTTATATAATACGTTCTGCCGTAAAATTTTCTGCAATGACATATGGCTGGTTAAGATAAAAATCATTTGGACTTACATCTTCGTTTCCAAATATCAAAATTTTACTTTTTTGCTTGTGTGCGTAGCGTTTGTCTTCTCCAGTTACTTCATATGTAACTTTCAATATAAGGTTGTGTTTTGCGCAAACTTCTTTGATAGGCTTGCCTATCAACTTTGGTATACATATATTTCTTTTGTTGAAAAGCTTATAATGCTCTTCACTATTCCATAAAATGTCTGTGACAGTAATCCAATTTCCGGTCTCTCTTTCAAGTATCATAGAAATATCAGCAATAAATTGATTAATATCTTGAGGTACTCCAATTATTTCACATTCAAGTTCATTATGATTGTAGAGAAGTAATGCTGGATGTTTATCTAAAATTTTTAATTTAGTATATGGCAGGAGAATATTCCAAAAGAAACCATTATATTTTTCAGTGTTTCTGCAAGTTATTTTCCACTCTTCATGTTCAATTGGAATATCATAACTGGTTTGATTAATTGAAAAAATCATCTCCACAGTATTATCCGATGTTTTGAAGTTGAATGATTCAAGTTTAAAATCGCAGTTTTGATAAAAATAATCGGTATGTGTTCTTTTAATTAAATCTTCTATCATTGAGCCTTTAGTTATAAGCATTATATCAAGATTGTTATATGTAAATTAATTAGTAATCAGTCAAAAATAATTCGTTTCTATCTCTATCAATTCAAGTTAAAAAAACACTATTTTGTGCTGATTAATGTAATAATATCATTTACGTTACAAGAAGAAATATAATCTAATATATAATTTTCTGTTTCTTTTTTTAGGTCTGTAGGAGTTGAAAAAGTGTTCACATAGAAATCTTCATTTTCATCTTCAATATGAATAATTTCTGTATAGCCTTTAGTAATTAATGTCCCTTTTAGTTTTAATACTTTAAGCTCACTTTCCCTGTCAACTTCTTTCTTTACTCTCAACTTTATAGTTTTATTCATGGTATTTCATTTTATAATGTATGTAAATACTTGACAACAAAAAAGAGACTCGAAAGTCTCTTTTTGGAATTAATATATCTTTTATAAAAGCGTTATTTTGCTTTTAGTAATTTTTCCAAATATTCGACTTTGTCTTTTTCGGCTTGAACCAAACGTTCGTAAAGTTTGATCTGTTGTTCGTGAGATTCAATTAATTTATCCAATGGGTTAAAAGTACATGTATTATTGTTTCCAAAATTAGCACCTTGACTATTACTGAAATCATTTTCGGTGAAAGTATTAAAGTAATTAAACACACCCTCCTCTGTAAAATTCTTAATTGCTTCAACTGTTACTCCCAAAGCCTTTGCTACTTCGATTAGTTTTTCTTCTTCAATTGTCTCGCTGTTTTCCATAATAGAAATAGCCTGCTGATTCGTTCCCATAGCCTGTGCCAATGCTTCCTGTTTCATGTCTTTTAGTTCACGAATACGACTGATTTTTCGTCCTATGTGATTGGGTTTTGTTACTGTACTCATAGCTCAAAGATAATAATTAAGAATAAAAAAGTAAGTCTCCTGTATGATATAGAAAAAGTCTTGTACGGTACAATACAAATTGATACGGTACAGTACGACTAATCACTTACTTGCCTGTGTGTTAAACAAAAATACAATTTTTCACACAAGTATTAACTAAAAATTTAAAATTATGAATGCAATTGAATTTTCACAGCAAAAAGAATTACTTGAAGTAATTACAGGGCACATTAAAACATCTGCTATTTATTGTTTTGGCAGGCATGCAAACACTTACAGTTCAAGCAGGATCCTTAATCCTGACAAAGGAGTACAGAAAGAGCATATTCATTTATACCTCTTAGTCTTTGTTTATGAAACTATAGAAAACTCTGCCAGTGACATAAGTGATAAGATAAAAACAAAGACTGAAGGCTGTTTGAGCGCTACTGTTCTTATACACCGTGTACAAAGCCTTAAAAATCTCTGCCAAGACCAGCAGTTTTTCTTTTGGCAGATTATGCAGAAAGGGGAGCTGTTATTTCAGGACATTAATAAACCTCCGTATTTAAATATTTCTGAAACCCCAAAAAGAAATTTAAAATCCGCATCAAATTATGCAGGACAAAGGAGCAATGTTATTGTTACCATCTGGAATTGGGTATATAATGATGATGATGTTTCGAGTTCGGATGAGGTAAAAATGTCCGCCCTTCATCAAATAGTGGAGCAGAGTTGCCTAGCGTTAATCCGTGTCTTTACGGGTTACACTCCCAATCATTTTGCTCTAGAATACCTTTTTATGCTCTGCGAATACTTTACCAGCATAACTGCAGATTTCTTTCCCCGCCAGACCAAGGAAGAAAAGTCCATATTTAATTTGCTTAAGCAACAGCCTAATACCCTGCGTTTCAGCAAGTGTAACGACGTTGATTATATACTTTACCAGTTGCTCGAAGAAAGATGCGGGAAATTTAGAAAGCAGGCGGATATCATGATTGAAAATGAAATCGAAAGGCTTAATGAAGTTGAAAATGCAATTGAAAAAACAAATAATTAGCAATTATGGAAACAACTGAAAATAAAAAGGCTGATGATTTTATAAAAGATCTCAAAGACAGTTTCTTTTTCAGAACCCTGACCCCACAAGGGAAGAAAGAAGGTATCTATTATGCCGATCTAAAATTTAAACGCTACACGCATTTGATTTTCACTGTACAGGATCTACTGAAAATAGCCCTGCATACACTGGAGAATTCCGGTCTTGAAAATTCCAGCCAGATCGAGGATCCCACTTTCCATCTTACGAGTGTTTTGGAAATTGCAGTACAGCTCCTGCCATGCTGTGAAGCGGAAGGACTTGATAAACTTCATACGCTGTATTTGGAGATTTTGAATGACGAGGAAAATAGAAATGAGAAAGCGGATGATGAACCTAAATTATGATATTATGAAAAAGAATAATATATCCTTTGGAATTAATCCTTGGTCAGGATATGAGACAGCAAATCCATTTTATGCCCTTGAAGCCTTTTTTGACTTTGCACATCTTGATTACCATAAAAATATTTTAAGTGAAGCAGTAATTCACAGCCATAGCAGAAAAATCTATAAACAGGATAACCCCTGTGAAGTTTTTGTTTTCTATTGTACAATCTGCTCTTTTCTGCGAGTCTGTCATTGCCTGAAAATGAAAAGTAAAAAATGGAAAGTGAAACAGTCAGCCAGAAGCGAGGACGTATTCCATCTCTCTTCACTGACAAAACAGGAATTTGACAATCCTTTTGTTGTGTTTCAAAAAGCGTTTTCTGAGAACACTCTGGAAGAGTTTGAATTCTTCATATGGGAAGTCACTCAGCTTTCATTGTCTCCACACGAAGAAGAATTTGATTATGACCTTATGACTCCCTATGTCTATTTAATCAAAATGCTTGATGCAGGAGAGCTTATGCGTGAGAGAGGCGTTGAAAAGATAAAAAAAGATCAATTGGCAGAGGAATAGCAATGCGGTAACGCGATCCCATATCAGCACGCTCTCAACTTTAATAACAATAATTTTTAATATGAAAAAAAATAAAAACTTTAAGAAAGAACAAACACTTGTGAAATCAGCAGAACAGGCAAAGACAGCACTCAATATGCTCTTGCAGAATCCCAAAAAGAATCTGGAAAGCGGGATTTCAGAACTTCTCGAAAAGTTGAAAAATCCCAAGCTTGATCTGTTGCTGGAGAGATATCCCGACCTTTTACAGGAATACGATCTGGAAGAATTGCTTTCAGGCGATCTTGAAATCGCTGATGCTGAGATACAGGACGTCAAGACGGCAGGACTGCTGTCTTGCCTGCAACTGCTTATACATTTTTGTTATGAACTGAAAGAAAATCCAAATCCAAAAGATAAGCAGTTCGATAGTCTCAAGTATATTTTAAAATCGATTAACTGCTCACAATTTGTGCATGACCTGCTCTTTGTTGTTATAACAGTGGTTGGAATTGACTATTATCAAAAGTTTCAACAGAGAATTCAAAATCTAGATTATGATTTAGATAGCGCAATAGCTCTGGAAAATGATCCTGAACTAAAACCGCACATTGACCTTATGACATGGTTTGCGCTTGCAAGGCTATTTTTAGAATCGGTGTATATTTATTTCAACAGTCCTGATAAAAACTATAAAAACTCCACATGATGAAATTAAAAAAGTCCGCTAGATAAATTATTAATTGATTTAAAAATAAAGATTATGGAAAATGGTAAAATCAAATTAAATGAGTTTATAGAAAACCCAAAGCAGTATTTTGTGCTTCTCAAGCCAGCTGTAGAAACCAGAAATGATTTGCACAATATTGAAATCAATGTGGGAGGATATAGAGACCTGTTCTGCATGATATTGGATCTGCTCAAAACAGCAAAGTTTGCTCTTGACGGAATTGATGTGAGTATGGAGAGCAATATAAATACTGAAAGATATGTTGGAAGTCTGCTTAGAATAATAGAAATGCTAATCCCATTGGAAGAAGCAGAACTGCTTGACAGGCTTTACCAAATACATTTAGATGAAAGTAAAAACAACGTTTCAAATTAACTTGTTCCCATGTAATAAAACGCCGACTTCGGAGGCGTTTTCCAGCCCCGCAGGGCAAGTTGTTTTGAGATGCTGAATTCATTTCAAGCATCTCAAAACACAACTTGCCGTTGTCCCGTGACAACTTATTTAGGAATTGATTTAATTGAAAGGGCTTGATGCCCTTTTTTATTGTAATGGTTATAAGTTATTATTGAGATGCAAACAATGCAATGCCGGATTATTAATGTACAATGTGATTATATTAAATGTAATCTATCAAATTCTTCAATTGTTTTATGGTCTAAAAATGAATGCCTTCTTTTTTTATTATACCAATTTTCAATATATTCATATACATCGGCTCTCATCTGTTTTCTGGTTAGGAGTTTATTCCCGTTAATTAATTCTCTTTTAAAAGAGCTAAAAAAACTTTCACAAACGGCATTGTCATTATGATTTTGCCTACGACTCATACTACGTATTACACACTTATAAGAGTCTAGTGTACTAGCGAAAATTTTATTAGCATATTGAACACCTCTATCAGAATGAAAGATTAAATCTTTAGTAATTTTCCTGTTCTTAACTGCCATTTTCCAAGCGGGTAAAATCGTCGCTTTGGTACTCATTTTTGTGCTTAAAATCCATCCTATTATTTTTCTATCAAATAAATCCATAACAACCGTAAGATATAAAAAGCCTTTTTTTGTTTGTATATATGTTATGTCTGAAACCCAAGCTTTAGCAGGCTCACTGACTGTAAATTCTCTATTTAAAACATTTGGAACTACATATAAATTATGATGCGAATCAGTTGTTAACTTAAACTTTCTTTTAACTTTTCTGCGCAAGCCCAACATTCTCATGTACTTTTTTACTGATGAGTTTTTTATTTTAAACCCTCTGCTTTGTAGCTCTTTTGTAATTTTGGTACATCCATATTCTCTTTTAAATTCATAGTATATGGATGTAATTTCTTGTTTTAATAGAATTATTCGAGCTTCTGAATTAGTAAGTTCTTGTTTTTTTGTTCTATAATATGTGGTTTCTGAGACGTTTAGTACAGTTAACATTTTTGCAATTGAAAATTTATATTTATTTTCTTCGATAAAGTTTTTAGTCATTATTTTCCCTTGAGAAACATATTTGGTTCCTTTACTTAAAATCTCGAGTGTAATTTTTGAATTTTTAATTTTCTTTTCGAGGTCAGTGATTATGGCTTTTTCAGGAGTCAATTTAGGGTGACCAATTCCGCAAAAACTTCCTGTTCCAAATTTTTCAAAGTCTTTTCGCCATTGGTATAAGTAACTTGGAGCTATTCCCAACTCTCTTGCAAGGCTTGCAGTTTGCCTATTGCCTCGCTTATAACTTAATTTAACTGCATTTTCTTTGAAAGTACGTTCGTATTTTTTCATAGTCAGAAGTTTGATAATTTACAGCGGAATATCTTTTAATGAAGATTTTCAATATATTCAGATATTTTTTCTTCCATTTGTTTTTTAGTCAGAAGAACTTTTAAATCAGTTAATTCAAATTTGAGGGAAATAAAAAAGTTTTTAGCCACAGCATTATCTAAATGATTCTGTGTCCTGCTCATACTTCGTGTAATATTTTTATATGTGTTTAATTTACGGGTAAATATCTTATTAGCATATTGAGGGGATCTATCGGAATGAAATACTAATTCCTTTTTTGTTTTACGATTTTGAATAGCCATTTCCCAAGTAGGCAAAGAAGTTTCCTTTATTGTCAACCCTTCACTCAAATTCCATCCTACAATTTTTCTGTCAAATAAATCCATAATAATAGTTAGGAATAAGAGTCCCTCCACTGTTTCTAAGCTTGTTATGTCCGATATCCAAATCTGAGAAGGCTCGTCAGCTTTAAACTGTCGATTTAGAACATTAGGAAAGATACAAGGATTATGGGGAATAAATGATGAGCCAGTTGTTTTATGTCTGCTACTAAGCTTACTTACAAGACCGAGTTTTTTCATATGCAATGATACCGAACACTCTTTTAATTTAAAACCTCGACTTTGTAATTCTGCAGTAATTTTTCCACTGCCATACAGCCCTTTATATTCATAAAATATAGAAGTTATTTCTTTCTCTATTAAAGTTGTTTGAAGTTGTTTGGGAGAAAGTAATTTATCTCTCCATCTATAATATGTAAATTCTTCTATGCCTAAAACTTTACACATTTTCCAAAGCGGATATTTATTTAGATTGTTTTTAATAAAATGAAAAATCATTGGTTTGCCTTCAGGGATATATTTGCTTGCGCTCTTAAAAATTTCAATTTGAAGTTCTAATTCTTTAAGCTTTCTTTTAAGTTCAGAAGATCTTTTTTGTTCTGGGGTTCTAAAATATCCACGCCCGCAGAAACTTTCTGTTCCGTATTTTTGAAGTTCAGCTTGCCATCTGTAGATGTTTGTGGTAGCTATGCCCAGTACTTTAGCCACCTTAATAGGATTTGTTTCAAGTGCCATTTGTACTGCATTTAGTATGAAATCGCGATCGTAAATTTTACGTTTTTCCATTTCTTAAATTTCAAATTCTATACTTATGTGAATTTAAGAAATATAATGGCATTGAGTTATAAATAATAAAAGATAATATTAGCTAAGTATTTCATTATATGCGTATTAAAAATTAACTCGATTAGAGTTAAAACTTAAAGTGGCTACCTGTGCATATTATTATTTACTCATGCAGGTAGGCAAGTCTTAAGGTATTCAAGTAATCAAGCAATGAAGCAATCATGTATTCAAGTGCGCAGGTAAGCATGTATGCAGGTTGGTATTCTTGCCCGCAAGCCAGCAGGCAGTCACGCAATCAAGCGGGCAAGTATACACAAAGGTTAGCGGGTGCCAAGCCAGTCCAGCAGTGCCTTAAAAAAAATATTTTTCCAAAAGAAAACAGAAAAAATGAAAAAAGAAAAAGAAAGCAATCCCAAAGGACGGGATTCAGACAGGCCAAAAGGAATCGGAATAAGTCCCGAAGGGTGTCTTGAGAGGAACGAGCAAGGCATTATGCCGAAGTCTTTTTGCCAGACTGTTAAGCCCGTCATACCTTCGGTTTCTTTTTATTATTTCTTTGGATAATTATAAATAAAAAGAATTCCAATATTAAAGGTTTAAGACTGGGCTAGGAACAAATAAGCAAAATGCTTCCAACTGCTTCCAAACACTTCCAAATTGGATTGTAACTCTGAGTATATTTTATATTGGTTTAAAGAAATTGAAATAAGAAGTTATGGAAAATGAAGAAAAAAAGAATCGGAATAAAGGAGGAAGACCTTCCAAAATAGATCCCGCCGTCCATCGCTATTCCATCAGTCTTACTGCAGAAGAAAATGCCCGCTTCCTGACTCTTTTTGAAACCTCAGGGATGCATGTAATGGCACACTTTATTACAGCGTGTGTTTTTCAAAAAGGAATAAAAACAGTTAAGATTGATAAAGCGACAATGGATTATTATATGCGCCTGACCTCATTTTACAGCCAGTTTAGGGCTGTCGGGGTGAATTACAATCAGGTTGTAAAGATTTTATATCAAAAATTTTCCGAAAGGAAAGCTTCAGCATATCTATACAAACTCGAAAAGCAGACAATAGAACTCGTTGTTTTATCTAAAAAGATAATACAGCTTACAGAGGAATTTGAAGAAAAGCACATTAAAAAGCCTTGACATAACAGCGAAATTTCAAGAAATATAATTCTACAGACGTGTTTAATTCGCGTCTAATGTATGAAACATGATTTTCAGTGTGCCATATATAAAGAATTGATAAGATACATTGGTAAAATTTTATTAATTGCTGTTTATCGAAAAAACACTTTCGGTTATGTTCTAGCCAAGCTATAATTATTGAAATTGCTGTAAGCCTGCAATTTTCTTTTTGGATATTATGCCTTTAAAAGACAAAGAGTACCAGTGGCACTATAAACTTCATAGCTTCAAACATGCATAATTATATTTATTAAAATAAATATAATTAGGTGTAATCAGTAAAGATCGTGAAAGCGGTCTTTACAGTTTAGAGCAGGAGGTGCGAGATGGCAAATGAGGAAAAAGATAAAAGAAAAATCAGTGTAGACAGAGACTTAATAAATCCAAATACTGAAGGCATAAATATAACGCTCGAACAAAGAGAAAATGTCTTTAACGATCAGAAAGAAAAAGCCAAAAACAATCAGGTAAAATTAACTATTGAAGAATTACGAAGCTGTAAAGGTTTTGAAACAGTATCAGAATCGGAGGGACAGGAGATAATTGATAGCCTGTTTCAATTAGCAGTAATAGTTTATAATTTTTAAAACTAAAAAGATGAGTATAGAAAATTTCAAAAAATTTCAAAAAGAAAAACTAGCTCAAAAGGACGAGATAAAAGAAATTTGGGGCTACACTCGGGTAAGCTCTAAACTGCAGTTAGTAAATAATAGTCTGGAAGAACAGCGCAGTGAAATAGTTCAGTTTGCATCTAAGAATGGCTATACACTTAAAAATATATTGGGAGGCACATATGAAAGTGCCTCGGGAGATTTTACAAGAAAAGAGTTTACAAAACTGCTTGAAGAAGTTAAAAGCTCAAAGCAGAAACCTTTCGCAATTGCCATTAAATTTATCAGTAGGTTCTCCAGAACAGGAGGCAACGCAATTACTATTGTACATGAACTAGTGGATAAACTGGGTGTTCATCTAATCGAGACATCATCAGGATTATGCACCAATGATGAATACAGTAAACTAGATATTTACAGCAAGCTCTTAGATGCCAGAAGGGAAAACATGGACAGATTAGAAAAAACAATTCCTGGCATGAAAGCACTGCTACGGTCAGGGAACTGGCTTGGCAAAGCTCCAAGAGGCTATACAATGCGGGGAAGAAAAGTAGGCGACTATGCCTTAATGCAGGACACGCAATCTATTACAATTAATCAGGAAGGAGAGATTTTAAAAAAGGCATGGAAATGGAAACTTGCAGGGGAAAGAGATTATGTGATCAGACAGAAACTTGAAAAACTGAATTTGATTATTTCAAAACAAGGGATTAGTTCCATGTGGCGCAACCCATTTTATTGTGGAATCTTAGTTAATGCACTAATTGAAGAACCAGTAAAAGGAAACTGGGCGGGCTTAGTTAGTGAGGAAGACTTCTTGAAAGTTGATAATATGCTTTCGGAAAACAACGTGATTACAGTTAAAGAATATTGTAAAACTAAAGTCAATGAGTTTAGACCCCTTACAGGATTTTTAAGATGCGAGTGTGGATGCCTGCTGACAAGTTATGAGGTTCGAAAAAAGAAAGCACATTATTACAAATGTCAAAAATGTAAAAATGCCAGTTTTAATGCTCTGACCACTCAAAAATCAAAAATGGAAGGTTTGAATGATTCTTTCGAAAGATTATTGTCAAAGTATACATTAAACTCAAAATTTGTAGAGCCTTTTAAAATACAGTTAAATAAATTCTTTGATGCTGTGAACGCAGAGGCTAAAGAGGAAACGAAAAGCTTACTTCTAAAGAAAAAAGATATTGAAATTAAAATTGAGAATTTGGATAAACGCTATTTTGAGAATACAAATTTTGGAGATGATAAATACAATAGATATGCGCTTCAGTTTGAGACCGAATTAAAGATGATTGAAAGCCAGATATACTCCAATGCCAAAAAAATATCTAACCACAACAGACATATCGATAAGGTAGTTGAAAAAGTCTCGAACATCAGTAAATACTGGAGTGAGGGAGATATAGAGAGTAAAATAAAAATTCAAAACTTGGTATTTCCTGAGGGATTGTCAATTAGGGCTGAAAACAGGCAATATCTAACCAATAAGGTTAACCTTGTTTTTAGGTTAGTGTCAACATTTACAGAGCTTGATGCAGGTAATAAAAAACAAATAACCCATCAAAATTTTGATGGGTTATTCTCTGTAGCGGGAACAGGACTCGAACCTGTGACCTTCGGGTTATGAGCCCGACGAGCTGCCTACTGCTCTATCCCGCGATGTTTCGGGTGCAAAGATACGCCGTTTTTTGAAAAAAACAATGAAAACTTTAAAAAATGTTTTATTTTCTGTATTGAGTTGATATGACTACCTTTGCAGAATTAAATATTATGCAAATGTCACATAAAGCAGGATTCGTAAACATTATCGGAAATCCAAATGTTGGAAAATCAACACTAATGAATGCCTTCGTTGGAGAAAGATTATCCATTATTACATCAAAAGCACAAACTACACGTCATAGAATTTTAGGTATCGTAAACGGAGAAGACTTTCAGTTGGTTTTGTCTGACACACCAGGTATCATCAAGCCGGCGTACGAAATGCAGGAATCGATGATGAACTTCGTCAAATCAGCTTTTGAAGATGCTGACATTTTAATTTACATGGTCGAAATAGGAGAGCAGGACTTAAAAGACGAGGCTTTCTTTAATAAAATCATTCATGCTAAAATTCCGGTTTTGTTATTATTGAATAAAATTGATAATTCGAATCAGGAACAATTAGAAGAGCAGGTTGCATTTTGGAAAGAAAAAGTGCCAAATGCAGAGATTTTCCCGATTTCAGCATTGCAGAATTTTAATGTACCGGAAGTTTTTGGAAGAATCATCGAATTATTGCCAGAATCTCCGGCCTATTATCCAAAAGATCAATTAACAGATAAACCGGAACGTTTTTTCGTAAACGAAACAATCCGTGAGAAAATCTTGTTGAATTACAGCAAAGAGATTCCATATGCGGTTGAAATCGTGACAGAGGAATTTTTTGAGGATGAAAAAATTATAAGAATCCGCTCTATAATAATGGTAGAACGCGAGACTCAAAAAGGAATTATTATCGGGCATAAAGGTGCAGCTCTAAAAAAAGTAGGAACCGATGCTCGTGCAGACCTGGAGAAGTTCTTTGGAAAACAAATTCACATTGAATTGGTTGTAAAAGTGAATAAAAACTGGAGAAGCAATGCTAATATGCTAAAGCGTTTTGGTTATAATCAATAAAAAAAATGTTTCAAGTTTCAGGTTTCAAGTTTGAAAGCGAAATTGGAACGATTAAATTGTTTATATTTCTATTGAGGCGAAAAAACACTTGATACCTTGATGCCCTAGCCCAGCTGTCCACTATATCTTTTGTGGTGGGGTTCACCACAAAAGATATAGTGGACAGCTGGATTAGCTCCTGAAAATCACACAAATTAGAATAAAAACTTAGGTACTTAGAAACTTAGCGTCTCAGCAACTTTTTTTAACTACCTTTGCAAAAAATTAAAATAAAGCATTTTGGATTTCAAGAGGTTAGGTTTTTAGGGAACTAAAAAGCTAAAATCTAAAGTCTGAAGTCAAAAATTCAAAAAAATGAATAACATTGTTGCGATAGTAGGAAGACCTAATGTAGGGAAATCAACCCTTTTTAATAGGCTGATACAAAGAAGAGAAGCTATTGTGGATTCGGTTTCTGGAGTTACCAGAGACAGAAACTACGGTAAAAGCGAGTGGAACGGAAAAGAGTTTTCTGTCATTGATACAGGAGGATATGTTCGAGGATCTGATGACGTATTTGAAGGTGAAATTCGTAAACAAGTTGAGCTTGCTATCGATGAGGCTGATGTTATTATTTTTGTGGTTGATGTAGAAGAAGGAATTACGCCAATGGATGAAACGGTAGCTAAATTGTTGCGTAAGGTAACAAAACCGGTTTTATTGGCTGTAAATAAAGTTGATAACGCAATGCGTGAAAAAGATGCGATTGAGTTTTATAATCTTGGTTTAGGAGATTATTTTACATTCGCAAGTATTTCTGGAAGCGGAACAGGTGATTTGCTTGATGCCTTAATTGATGCATTTCCTGAGAAACCAGAAGTTGAGGCTAAAGAAGATTTGCCTCGTTTTGCAGTTGTAGGACGTCCAAATGCTGGTAAATCGAGTTTTATTAATGCTTTGATTGGTCAGGATCGTTATATCGTAACCGATATTGCAGGAACTACCCGTGATGCTATTGATACAAAGTTTGACCGTTTTGGCTTTGAGTTTAATTTAGTTGATACAGCTGGAATTCGCCGTAAAGCAAAAGTAAAAGAAGATTTAGAATTTTATTCTGTAATGCGTTCTGTACGAGCAATTGAGCATGCAGATATTTGTATATTGGTTATCGATGCAACCCGAGGATTTGAAGGTCAGGATCAGAGTATTTTCTGGCTGGCAGAAAAAAACCGTAAAGGTGTTGTAATTCTGGTAAATAAATGGGATTTGGTAGAAAAAGATACCATGTCTACCCGTGATTACGAAGAGGAAATCAAGAAAGAATTAATGCCTTTTACAGATGTGCCAATTTTGTTTGTTTCGGCTTTGACAAAACAACGTTTATTAAAAGCGTTGGAAGCTACAGTTCAGGTTTTTGAAAACAGAAAACAAAGAATTGCAACTTCAAAATTCAACGAATATATGTTGAAAGTTATCGAAGCTTATCCGCCGCCGGCAACAAAAGGAAAATATGTAAAAATTAAATATTGTATGCAATTGCCAACTCAAACACCACAATTTGTGTTTTTTGCCAATATGCCACAATATGTTAAGGAACCATATAAAAGATATCTAGAAAATAAAATTAGAGAAAATTGGGATTTTTCGGGAGTGCCAATTGATATTTATATCAGAGAGAAATAAAAATTTCTTTAAACAAAAAAAAGCAACATTTCAAACTTTGGAATGTTGCTTTTTTTGTTTAATAATACTTCGCATTAAATATCATAGAAGAACAATTGCTCCAGTGGAGTGCCTCCATCAGAATCACCTTCATCTCCGTTATGTTTTCTGGTAGAAGAATACAGTTTTAAGGTGTATGTACATCGTGTCAAATTATTAGGCGGTGGAGCGTTAAGAGGAGAATTGTCTTTTATCCTTTTAACTGATGTTGTATTTATTGTACCATCAGCAATATCTCTGTCTATAGTAAGACTATTATTGTTTAGATGTAATCTACCAGACGCTAAGTAGGGGTGATACAAGGTGTATTTTGCAGTCACGTTGCCGTTAATAGGATTACAAAGTGTAGTTTCTTCCAGCTCTTTAATAGCTAATCTTCTGTAAATTGGGTTGTTATTCATAATAACAGAATTCAATATTTTTCCGCCATTTATAATACCAAATTGGCTTGTAGCTTTATTGATTACTTCTCTGATCTCAAAACGGATTGCAAATTTTTCTACCCCAATTTCATTTGCCTCAGGAATTGGCTGTCCTGCAGCAAAAATGTCTGGAACATTTGGAGCAGTGGTTAACGCTGTTGTATTCATAGAAATCAATGTGTCTTCTTCAATGATATTATATAAAGCGAGATCTGCCGGTGCCAAACCTGCATTTACAAGTGCTCTTTCGATTGCATGGTTCACGTCAAACCATCCCTCAGTATCAAAATCAGTCTGGTGACTATTCACCGAAATCTGATTAAGAACAGGAGAATACACTTTTCGGATTAATTTTGAAACAACGCTTGAGGCAAATAAATTAGGATGCAACCCCACTATTTTGCTGAAACCCGCTAATGGAGGATTATTTGGGTCATCGTTTGGGAGAGTCGCATCACTTACAGAAAAACGGTACTCGATAGGATTTCCTGCAGCAGATCTTAAAGCTGCCTGCCCAGTCAGTTTTATTGTTGAATGCAACACATTTTTATCAGAACTGGCGTAACCTTCAGCATCAAAATCTGGTGCACTTGTTCCGTAAGAAGAACTAAATTTAGACCCAATTCCGGTCCATGCACTTGGAAAAGTTTCTCCCGGATCGGTTACGGTTATTTCAGAACATAAATTCACACACAAACAATACCCAACATTTTTACGTGCGTCTGCTTTCGTTTCGTTTATCAATATTGTTTCTGATAGTTCAGCTTTAAAATAAACATCAGGGCCACTCTGAAAAGAAAGAAAACCAGGATCAGTTTCAATATTTATCCAAGGCGATAAAAATGTCTTTTTAAAATCTGCCGAAGAATAATCAATCCTAAAATGCCCGTGAGAATCTGTTGTTGCAGATCCTAAATTATCATCAGTAAGTAAATCTGCATCCATTGCGGTAACTGTTGCATTTGCAATTGGTTCATTTGTTTTGCAGTTGATTAAGTGACCGCAAATAACCCAGGCATCAAAAAAGTGCCCTCTTATATAGCACCACCATTTATAAGCAATAGCATATTCCCATCTGTAGTTTTGACTTTTTTCTTGTTTTTCAAGCTCTTCGCGTGCAGATATAGTGGTGATGTGAAATTGCAGTATTTCGTCTCTTTTTGGTTTTGGAGGTTTTGGCGGAACAGTACCGCAAATAAAATCAATATCAATATCTGCTCTCAGGTATTGATCAGTAATTTCAAATTCAAAATTCCCGTTTTTGTCAGTCATTGCTTTACCAATGAGTAATTTTTCCCTTTGTTTTACTTCGTCTTTTAAAACTAAATGAAATGTTTCTTTTATGTTTGAAGTCGAATTAGTCGGAGTTTCATTTCTGTACGGAAGATAAAATAAAACTTCAACAGCTGATATAGACTCAATACAATCTTCACATACATGTCCTCTTAAGGTACCTTTTAAAATATTTCTCATGATAATTTGTTTTTAAATTGCCTACTTTAATCAGTTTTCGGCTTCTCTGTCATACTCTTTTAAGGATTTTCTGAAAATCTCCCTGTTTTAAAAATTGAGATAGCAAAGTTTTTGTATTTTAATGAGAAAGTTATTAGGCTAAGTACTGTTTTTAAGAGGGCTGTTTAACCCTTTTTTGAAAAGTTAAAATATTGAAAATCAGAAAGCTTTATTTATATGTGGAATACTTTTTCTTATTAAGTTTTTTTGAAGAAATAAAAAAAGAAAATAAATGTAAAAAACACAATTAAACCTTCTCGAACTTTTTTAGTCTTACTATTCTAACTAACCCCATTTTATGACCAGATTATATTCTTACCTACTGTTTTTTATTTTATGTTATTCGGCAAATGCACAGAATAATATTATTGTCAAAGGAACTGTGGTTGATCTCAACACACAATTACCTCTCGAAATGGCGACCGTATATTTTACAACTGTAAAAGATTCTACGATACTCGAATATGCTACTACAGACAAAAACGGCTTTTTTAGCATTAACACAAAAAAGTACGATAAGCCGATTTTTCTAAAAGTAAATTACATGGGCTATCAGCCTTATTATGAAGAAGAAAAAGGTCTATTGGAAAGCAAGGATTTTGGAAAATTGTATTTGCTCGAAAGTGTAAATGCATTAGATAATGTGGTTATTAAAACCGAAGCCGCCCCAATTACAATCAAAAAAGATACTCTGGAATTTAATGCCGCCTCATACAAAGTGAGGCCAGACTCAAATGTTGAAACTTTATTAAAACAATTGCCCGGATTTGATGTGGATAATGATGGAAAAATTACTGTAAATGGGAGGGAAGTCACCCAGCTTTTGGTAAACGGAAAAACTTTTTTTGATAAGGATGGTGCCATTGCCTTAAAAAATCTGCCGGCAGAAATTATCAAAAAAATTCAGGTTTCTGATTTTAAAACCAAAAAAGAAGAACTCTCCAAGCAAGAATCTACTTCTGATTATTCGAGTATAAATATTACAATTGACGAAAAGAAAAATAAAGGATTCTTTGGTAAAATACTTGGCGGTTACGGCTCTGATGAACGATATGAGAGCAGCCTGATTTTAAATTTCTTTAAAAACAAACAAAAAATAAGTGTACTTGCGTCATCAAATAATATTAATTCTTCCGGGTTTTCTCAGGATGAGGTTTTTGATAATATGGGAGGAGGACGGAACAGTAAAGGCGGTTCTAAAAGTTCAGGCGGCGGAAAAGGAATAACGCAATCAAATCTGGCCGGAATTAATTATTCTGATGACTGGACAGAAGATCTAGAATTCATGAGCAGTTATAATTTTTCTAATTCGATCAATAAAAACGAAAGTAAATCAGATCAGATTAACTTTTTGCCTAAGGGAAATATCCTAACTTCTTCTGATTCTAAAACAAGAAGTGAGAACACAGGAAACAATGCCAATTTTGAATTAGAATATAAAATCAATCCGACCACCAGACTTGTTGTGGCTCCAAAATTAAGTGAGTCGCATTCAAACAGCACATCTTCTTCCTCAACATTTTCTGAAGACGAAAGTGGTGCAGCATTAAACGAAAGTACATCAGATTCAAATAATGAAAGTTCGAATACCAACTTTACGAACAGTATCAATTTTAATAAGGCTTTTGAAAAAAAGGCACGTAACTTAAGTATCGTTTTTAATAACAGTAATTCAAGAAGTGATTCAAACGGGATTAATATTTCTGAAACCATTTTTTACCAAGATGAGGAACCGAATGACGAAAGAAACCAAAACAACAAAAATAACAGCAGTTCTGATGCTTATTCTTTTGATGTAGAATATACTGAACCTGTTACAGATTCATTGCGAATAAGATTTGGTTCTGATTTTGACTGGACAAATACGGTAAACAATTCAAAGACATTTAATTTTGATGCCGCTACAAATTCATATTCTTTTCTAAATGACTCTCTTAGTAATTATACAACTTCAAGTCAAAATGCAATTACTCCTAAATTTGGGATTACCTGGAAGAAGAGCAAGTTTACATTAAACATGAATTCAAGAACATCTCTTATTGGGTATGATAACTACTCTTTATACCTTAATAAAGAAACTGATTTAAATCAAAAATATGCCTTGCCTTTTGGGAATGTTCAGTTGAGATATAAATTTAGCCGTTCTAAAAATCTGACTTTCAAATACGATTATTCAAATGCACTTCCGTCAGCAGTTCAGCTTATGCCAGTATTGAACCTTACAAACCCATTAAATACCTTGATTGGAAATCCTGATCTGGATCCTATTGAAAAAAATACTGCAAGTATAGATTTTAAAAATTTTGATTTCAGAACACGTTCCGGTTACAGCGTATACCTCAAAGGAGATTATTATAATAATGATGTAGTTTCGACATCAGTTTTTGATGATAGCGGAAAAAGGACTACAACTTATGCCAATATATCAGGCACATACATTGCATCTATTGGTGCAAACTGGAATCAGTCGATCAAAAAAGATGCTCACGTTTTGCGATATGGACTTGGAGTAAACGGAAGTTATTCTTTTGATAAAGGATATACAAATGCTGCTATTTATAATGCAAAATCAACTGCAGTAAGTCCAAGAGTGTATTTAACGTATGAATATGGAGAATTGTTAACTATTTCTCCTTCATATAGTTTGTCTTATAATGAAACAAAGTACGAGAATTATACAAGAGACGCAACCTCAAACGTAGTACACAGAATTAACCTGCAGACCACTTCTTACTGGCCTGCAAACTTAATTTTCGGAAATGATTTTGGATACACGTATAATTCAAACATTTCAAGTGATTTCAAAAAAGATTTTTATTTGTGGAACACCAGTTTGTCTTACGGTTTTCTTGATAAAAAACTTTACGCAAAAGTAAAAGTTTATGATGTTTTGAATCAAAATCTAAGTGCTACCAGAACAATCTCTGCAACTTCTATCCGCGATGAAGAAAATACAGTGTTAAGACGCTATGTAATGTTTTCTCTTTCCTATAAAATTGGCAATTTTTCAGCAAAAGAAAAAGGGCAACGAAAAAGAGGTGGAGAGCGTGAAGGATAAAGTAATTACTTTATTCCCACACACAAATTTTTTAGTTTGATTGTATAATCAGGATCTAGAGGTTCATTAGTTTGTGCTAATCTTTGAGAGCCGACATTGGCCGGACAGGCAATATCATTAGTGGCGTCATAAATGATCTTTGCTCCGTTTAACGAAAGCATTAATTCTTTGGGAACATAAACCTGTACTCTGGTTCTAGAATACCCCGAAGGAAAATAACGAACATAATAACCATCTGGATGTAAGGTCCAGATACCACTAGGAATATCAGTTCTTGCAGGTGCAATTCCTGCAAGTATTGCATATTTTTCCATTTCATCATAAGAATAATTCCCTGATGCTACTAATTGACGAATTTTATTCTCTGCTTCAAAAATAGCTTTTAAATCATCTGGCAGTTTATCTTTTGCTTTTTCCATTAAATTTCCTGGTAAAACGCCTAATACACCGCCTTCAAGTTGCGTAAGCTGTATCGGTGTTAATAAAGTAACTGCTGTTAACTTAACATTTCCGTTATAGTCGGCAAATTTTGTTCTTGCTATAATGGTCCATAATAAAATCTGAATATCATGTTGGCTAATTTCAGGATGCTTTTCGGCACTTTTTAAAATTGCGGTAACAATTTCTTCTTTAGGGCCAAGAACAGGGGCAAACATATAACCATCTCCAGATGAGGGAGCAAATGTTCCTGCATGCAGACAATAACTTTTGGTTGTCATTTCATACAAACCGGCACAAAGTACAAAACCACCATCGGGTGCTTTTGGTAATAAATACAATGGCTGTGCTTTTTCTTTAATTGAGAAATCGGGCATTTTTGAACCTTCCTGATTTACATCTTCAAATGAAGTTGTGATCGCGGCAGGCTGTTTTAAAATTTTGTCAATGCCTAATTTTTTGCTGGCTAATGAAGTTCCTGCGCTTAAGATTTTATCTTTTAAATCGCCAAATTGTGCCTGAGAAGATTGAATATAAATAAATTGAAAAAGAAGTACAAAGAAGATGCTTTTTTTAATTTTCATTATCCGTGGTTTATTGTTTTTGAAAAGTATAGCTAATTTAGGTAAAAACTTTTTCGTAATCAAAAACTAAGACAATAACTGTTAAATTTAATATTATCTTTTCGTTTTTCTGTCTATTCTGTGATATAAAGTAAAACGAATTATATCACGGTCATAAAAATCAATGCCGCTCGAACGTCTCTGATAACTTTTTAAGTATCCTAATTCTAATCCAACATTCGGATTAAAATGATAACGTAAGGCAACGTATACACGATTTTGATCAAAAGTGTTTTTTCGATTATCTTTCCCATGGTTAAACATAATTTCATCAGAGATTGTTCCTTTCAGGCTCTGTTTTTCTTTTTTCCAAAGGTCGAATGTCGATTGCAATCTGTATCTGAATCTAAAAGAAAAGGAGAAATCATTGAGTAGTTCTGTTCTGGTTGCTTTTTGAATAAAACGCTCTTCTACCTGAAAACGATTATGAAAAGTAATTTTTGCAATATCATTAATAAAAGTAATATCCTGTTGCGATCGATATTCTGGAACCGAGAAATCCGGATCGACATGAGGATCCTGCGTATTGACATTAAAATAAGCAAATCCGCCTCCTAGATCTATAATTTTATTTGCCCTGTAACGCCCCTGAACTCTTACTACAAAAAGATTTTCATGAACAGGATTAACAAAACTCCGGTTGTCTAACTCAGAATGCAAAGCCCATTTTTCAGTAAGAGGAAAAATATTGTAATACCGTATCCAGGTTAGTGTTTGTTGATCTGTTTTTGTCTGTGCCAACAAAAACGGACTTGTAAAAATTAAAAAGAATACTAATTTGAGGAGTTTCATCTATTGCGTAAATTCAGGCTGCGAATATATACAAAACAGAAAGTACTTAAATACGATAAGATTAATTTTTAAAATTGGTTTTAGAGTTAATTTGTGATTTTCAATATTATAAATAAAAAAACGAGATACATTACCAGAATGTGCCCCGTTTAGTTGTAAAATATTAACTATTTCTTAAAGTGAATATTTTAATGTAACACCATAAGTTCTCTGATCACCTAACACACCGGCATATTGACCAGTATTTCCTCCGGCAGGCAATAATTGCTCATAGTAATCTTTGTTCAAAAGGTTTCTTCCCCAAAACTGTACAGATAAACCTTGTGTGGCACGGAAACCAACACGAGCATTAAAAATTGCATATCCTTGAACGACTAAATATTTTGAAGCAGAGGGACTTGATGAGAATTCAGAACGAGCATAAGAATCAATTGCAAGGAAAACTTTACCAGCATTTCCGAAGAATCTTGCCTGATCAGAAAGCTCTCCGCCCAAAGATCCTGCCCATTTTGAAGCACCAGGCAAAGCAGATCCGGATACATCTTTAAACGAAACCGGAGCTCCTGTTTCTTCTAACGGAAGCGGGGCATTTGTAAACTTAACGTACTTAGCATCCGTATACGTTGCAGCACCATTTATAGTCAAATGCTCACTCACAACAAAACTGGCATCTAATTCTACCCCTTTAACTTCAACTTTGTCTGCGTTAGCAAGATAACCACGATTCACACCTAATTCGGCTGCCTGAACATTGGTTTGAAAGTCTTTAATTTCTGTTTGAAAGAATGTTAAATTGAAAATTGAATTTTTAAATGGCGAAGTTTTTACCCCAACTTCATAATGATTTACTTTTTCTGGTTTTATTACAGCAAGGTCAAGTAAAGGCTGCCCTTTAGAATCTGTTGGCAATCCGGCAACATTCACACCCACAGGCTTATAACTTTTTGCATAAGTGGCATAAGCATTAATTTTATCAGAAGCTTTAAAAGAGACTGTTATATTTCCCGAAAAGTCTGTATTATCAGTACTTGAATCAAATGCCTGATCAGAATAAACTTGTTTTTTTAAGGCAAGTAATGCAGGATCTGTGGTTTGTAAACCGCCATAAGTAGTACGGGAATAGCTTGCATCTTTTTTATCAAAATTATAGCGTACGCCTGGTAAAACGTGAAGACGATCTGTAATAGCCCAGTCTAACTGTCCAAATACTGCCGCACTGGATGCTCTGATTCTTGCGTCGGTTTTAATTCCGTATCCTTCAAAAAGTCCCGGGGTCTTCCATAATTCACTTGTCGAACTTTGGGCAAATCGCCATTGCGCATTTCCAGATTCTTCTGTACCATCTGTTTGAGAGGTCTGATCAATAAAAAATACACCTGCAACACCACTTATTTTTGATGTTAGCTGACCTGCATAACGTACTTCTTGTGTTATCTGAGTTTGTCTTGTAGGGTTTTGTGATTTTGCAAGAACCTGCAATCCTGTAAAATCCCTGTCATTTGACGGATCCCAGTTCCAAAAACGCCACGCCGTTGTAGAAGTTAATGTTCCGTTGCCAATTTTAGTATCAATATTTAAAGAAATACCTCCCATATCCTGATTAGAACGCCATGGAGTATCCTGATCAATTTTACGATCAAAAGCATTTTGACTTGGCAACTGATAATTTAAATCGGCTATAATAGCATTAAACTGACGATAAGCCGCTCTTTGTGTCGGAGCTACACCTGCAACTACCTGTGCATATCCGTCCGGACGCTGTGTGGTAATATCTGCAGCTAAAATGATATTTGTATTTTCAGTTGGAGTATAAAGCAATTGACCTCTAATTCCCTGATTGTTTAATGTATTTGTAGCTCTTCCTGTGGCAACATTGTCAATCAATCCATCACGAGAAGTTCCTGAAAAAGATAGACGACCCGCAATTTTTTTACCCAAAGCCCCTGTTACAGATGCTTTAGCCTGTAAAAATGAATAATTTCCGTAACTCACTTCGAAGTCTGCACCAGAATTAAAACTTGGCTTACGCGTTGTAATATTAAAAGCTCCCGAAGTCGTGTTTTTTCCAAATAATGATCCCTGAGGCCCGCGTAAAACTTCTATTTGTTCTACATCGATAAAATCAAGAGTTGTTGCAGCCGGACGTGCATAATATACACCGTCAACATAAAAACCAACACCAGGATCAATACCATCATTGGTAAGACCAAAAGGAGAACCCAAACTTCTTATGTTGATTCCGGTATTTCTTGGGTTTGAAGAATAAAGCTGCACAGACGGAACAAGTTCCTTGATTCGGTTCACATTAAATGCACCCGTTTGTTCTGCTTGCTTTCCTGTAATAACAGAAACGGCAATCGGCACATCCTGAACTTTTTCGATACGGCGTCTTGAAGAAACAACAACTTCTACAAGTCTGTTTTCTTCATTAAGAATAACCTGTAATGGAGTTGCCGGTAAAACATTCACATTATATTCTGATGTTGTATACCCTACATATTGAACTAATAGTGTCAGAGGAAGCCTTCCTTGGGTATCAATGCTGAATTTTCCGTTTTCGTCAGTAATTGTACTGTAAGTAGTACCTTTTATCACAACATTTGCGGCTATTAAAGGTATATTTTCATTTGTTGTAACTACGCCTTCTATGTTTTGTGCAAACGAGATTGAGAAGGTTAAAAAGAATAGTATTATAAATATATTTTTTATAGATGTTTTCATTTTATATTAAGTATATGTGATTAGTAGAATTTAAATTAAATTTTTTTTTACCAACACATACACATTATAAATGAAAAATGGTTTGCAGCTTTTAAACCGCTATTTTGATTTCTTTGCAAAAAATTTTCTAATACACCTGATGGATTGAAATGTACTTTCATGGATTAAAAATTTGTAATAGTTTGTTAATTATTTTTTGCAAACATACACAAATTCTATCGATTTACTAGATATTAAAAAATATTTTTTTATTTAGTTACCAGTGAAGCAATAGTAATGCCTTCCATGGCATTCAAAGTTTTGTCTCTTATTAGCATCAAACCGTGTCGCAGACTGCATTCAGACTCGGTTTTGCAATCAGAACATGGCTCGTAAAAGTTTAACGAAGCACAAGGTAAAAGCGCAATTGCACCGTCAAATAAACGATGAATTTCGGCCAAAGTAATGTCGTTTTTAGATTTTATCAGATAATATCCGCCAAATTTTCCCTGCTTACTGCTCACAAAACGACCACGTTTTAGATCCAATAAAATTTGCTCCAAAAACTTTTTTGGAATATTGGCGCCATCAGCAATTTCTATGGTTTTAGAAATGTGATTTTCGTCTTGTTCAGCTAAATAAAGTAAGGCCTTAAGGGCGTATTTTGCTTTATGTGATAACATTTTTGTTTTTTAAATTTTACAATGTTCGATTATTAATTCCTGTGCCTGTAAATAGCCAAAATTAAACGCTTTTTTTAAATCAGAACAATAATCACCTTTAATTTTAAAATTAATAAAATATAGAGCTCTGTTATAATATGGTTCTGCATTTTCTGGGGCTAATTTTACTGCAGTATTAAAATCAATTAATGCGTCTTTTGCATTAATCATTGCTTTTGAAATTGCCCTGTTTTGAAATGCATCAACAGATTTTGGATTAAGTGCAATTACTTTATCAAAATCTGCTATTGCCTGCTTATGCAAATTTAATTCTTTTTCTAATAATCCTCTATTTTGGTAACCTGCCAAATTATCAGGATTAATAATAATGCTGTTAGAATAGTCTTCTATTGCACCTGTTCGATCAAATATTTTTCTTTTTGCAAATGCTCGGTTAAAATAAGCTTTCTGCGATTGATCATTTAATGATATGCATTTGGAAAAATCTGCAATAGCATTTTTATAATCTTTAAGTTTGATATTGAGATTTCCTCTGCTAAAATAAATATTAAAATCATTCGGGCTTAATGAAAGCGCCTGATCATAATCGGCGAGTGCATCATAAAAATTGTTATCTAAATAATAATTGTATCCTCTGTAATAATAATTTTCAGCACTTGGATCCTGTTTAATTAAAGTACTTAACTCTTCAATTTGTTTATTAATTTCTATTTTATCTGTATCAAAAAAATCTTGAGAATAACTGGTAAAGTAAGAACAAAAAATAATTATATAGAAACTAACTTTCATAGATGATTTTTAAAATTGAAACCTGAAGCAAAAAAATTACCAGCCTCCGCTAGAACCCCCTCCAGAGAATCCGCCGCCGCCAAAACCTCCGCCGAAGCCACCGCCTCCGCCGCCAAAACCACCTCCGGATGATCCTCCGCCGAAACCGCCAAATCCTCCGCTGCTTCTGCCAAGACTGCTTAGAAGAATTACATCCATCAGACTTGGACCACCGCTATTTTTGCCTGAATTTCCTCCACCGCCCCTTTTATTTCTAGACAGTAAAATTAAAACAATTACAACAATTATGATAAAAGGTAATATGGGGAAATCATTGCCTTTGGCTTTTTTTCTTTCTCCTTTAAATTTTCCTTTAAAAACATCAATTATAGCATCTGTTCCTTTATCAAGGCCATTGTAAAAACTTCCTGCCTTGAATTCAGGAACGATAATATTCCTAATTATTGTACCGCCAATTCCCGCTGTTAATCGATCTTCAACACCGTATCCGGGATTAATAGCAATTTTCTTTTCGGCTTTAGCCAATAAAATAATAACACCATTGTCATCCTTAGCTGTTCCGCCAATTCCCCAGGTTTGACCCCATTTTGTAGCTAATTGACTAACATCTTCTCCTTTTAAACTTTCAATTGTAATGACTACAATTTGAGTTGTGGTAGAGTCTGAATAACGAATTAGTTTTTCTTCTAATTGTGATTTTTCAGAAGCGCTTAAAACATTGGCATAATCATAAACAGAAGTTTGAAAGCTTGGTTTTTCCGGAATAGTAAACTGAGCACAAATGCTATTTGTGATAAAAAAGACGATAGACAAAAGTGTAAACTGAAAAATTCTTTTGGAATTTGATATTTTATTTTTGGAATTTTTCATTATTTAACCTTTTGAAATTTCGTTTGTTAATTCGTTTGTATCACCTTCAGACCACGGAAAGTTCTTTTTTAATTGTTCGCCGGCATTCAAAATACCATCAACAATACCTTGCTTAAAGTTTCCTGCCTTAAATTGTTCTACCATTTTATCTTTGGTACAATCCCAAAAATCATCTGCTACAACATCATTTATACCTTTATCTCCGCAAATTGCAAAGTTTTTATCTTCTATCGCAAAATAAAATAAAACACCATTCTGAAGTTGGGTTTCATTCATCCTTAATTCATAAAAAACTTCCAAAGCCCTGTCAAAAGGAACTTTAGAAGTTGTTTTTTCTATATGTACTCTAATTTCGCCAGAAGTATTTTCTTCAGCCATGCGAATAGCTTCAACAATTTCCTGCTCTTCTTCTTTGGATAAAAAATCTTCTACTTTTGACATTTGAAATTATTTTAGTCCCGATAACACGGGATAGATTGTTACTTAGATTAAATTCTTTTTTAGAATTTTACTTCAACTGGTTTATCAGCACCTGTAGAAGCTTCAAAATATGGTTTTTCTTTAAGTCCATACATTCCGGCAAGTATATTTCTTGGAAAAGTATTTATGTTATTGTTGTAAGGTTTAACGGCTTCATTAAAACGAGTTCTTGCAGTTAAAATTTGATTTTCAGTGCTGGCCAATTCATCCTGTAATTTCATGAAGCTAGCGTCAGCTTTTAGGTTTGGATATTGCTCAACACTTACCAATAATTTAGATAAAGAAGAAGAAACTCCTGATTGTGCTGAATTAAACGCAGCTAATTGTTCTGGAGTAACATTTGTTGGGTCAATCGTTATTCCTGTGGCTTTAGCACGAGCTTCAATTACAGCTGTTAAAGTGCTTTTTTCATGTGCAGCATATCCTTTTACAGTACTAACTAAATTAGGAATAAGATCATTTCTCCTTTGATAAGCAGT
>Ga0307410_10000005_pt1 | contig 100475 bp, 78 predicted proteins | sample 322Ometagenome_3_FD_203707 | JGI IMG/M metagenome (GOLD analysis project Ga0307410, IMG submission 203707) | Maize rhizosphere microbial communities from greenhouse at UC Davis, California, United States - 322HYB-O-3 | ecosystem: Host-associated > Plants > Roots > Rhizosphere > Soil | place... | reverse complement strand
CTTCGGAGACCTTGTAGGCTCCATGGAATTGGGCGACTTCCTCACCCATGAGGACGACGTTTTCGTCGCGGGCGAGTTCTTCGGCAAGGGCGGCGCGGATGGCTTCGCGGTAAGTAAGGACGGCCATGTGGAAAGATATAATTAAGGCTGGGAGTGAGTGACCGGGGAGTCGGCTTATTCGAAGAAAAGGCGGCCCTTGGAGGTGCGCTTGTCGGGATTGTCAGTTTCCCAATACACGTCTTTTTGGATGTCGTCCGGAGTGGGGAAGGGGCTGGCTTCGGCGAAGTCGGCGGCGAGTTCCGCCTCGGCCTTGGCCTCGGTGTCGATCTGTTCGATCAGGGCTTCGGTGAGAACGCCTTCATCAAGGAGCTTTTTCTGGAAGAGCTGGATCGGGTCTTTGGTGCGCCGGTATTCCTCGATCTCTTCGCGGGTGCGGTAGGTCTTGTCCGGATCGGCGACGGAGTGGCCGCGGTAGCGATAGGTGTCGATTTCGACGACTGCGGGCTGGTGCTTTTCGCGGGCGAGGGTGAGGAACTTGTCCATGGTGGCGCGGACCTCGTAAACATCATGGCCGAAACAGGTGCCCCAATTCATGCCGTAAGCCTCGGCACGCTTCGCGAGACCAGGGCCGGCGGAGGATCGTTCTTGGCTGGTGCCCATCGAATAGCCGTTGTTTTCGATCACGAAAATGACGGGAAGATTCCACAAGGCGGCGAGATTGTAGGCTTCGTGGACGGCGCCTTGATTGACCGCACCGTCTCCCATGAAGGCCATCGCGGCGCCTTTAAGCTTTTTGTATTTGAGGGCGTAGGCGAGGCCGGTGCCGAGGGGAATCTGGCCGCCGACGATACCGTGGCCGCCCCAGTAGTTGAGCGAGGGGGCGAAGTAGTGCATCGAGCCGCCTTTGCCTTTGGAGCAGCCGGTGATTTTGCCATAGAGTTCGGCCATCAACGCCTTGGTGTCCATGCCGACAGCCATGGCGTGGCCGTGATCGCGATAGGCGGTGATCACATGGTCGTCCTTGCCCATGAGTGAGCAGCAGCCCACGGCGACCGCTTCCTGACCGATATAGAGGTGGAGAAAGCCGCCGATCTTTTTGGCCTGATAAGCGCGCAGGGAGCGCTCTTCAAAACGGCGGATGCGAACCATCTTCCGGTGAAGCTCAATTTTTTCTTCCTTGAGGAGCTTCGCGTTGATTGGCGCCGAAGAGGACTGGCTGGCGCAAGCGACATTGGATTCGTCTTTGGGCTCGGCGGTGGGGACTGCTTTTTTGCTCACAGGTAGAGTCGTGTTGAGTGTTAAAAGAAGAAGTCTTTGGGAGACCGATAAGAAATCAAGTGTTGTTTAAGCCGATACGCCCCTAACCGGCGCTGGCGGCGTGATTTGTTCGATGGTGATTTGAAGGGCGGAGGCGGGGTGGCAGTCGGCACGCAGCGCAACGAAGTGGTCATGATGGCGGTCATAAATCGGCCAGAGCGCCGTGCGATCCGTCTCAGGCAGGGGCAGGGTGTCGATTTCGTCGCGAGCGAAGAACCCGAACCGGCCTTCGGCCATGGCGGGTGGCAATGATGAAATGGGGCGTTTGCACTCGAAGAGAAAAAGCAGCCAGTGGGCGTCCCCCTCATAGGCTTTTTCCGCAATCATCGCGAAGAGGTGCAAATCCGAGGGCATGATTTCCAATCCGGTCTCCTCGCCCGTTTCACGTGCCGCGCATTCAAAGGGTGATTCTCCGATCGCCGTTTCAAGTTTGCCGCCAATCGGACTCCATGAGCCAAGATTGGGTGGTTTGGCTCGGAGGAGCAGCAGGTGTTCCCCTCTGTCATTTTTGATGAATACAAGCACTGCAATCTTGTGGGAGAGAGGCGGAATCATGATGGCGAGTTCAACGAATGGGAAAAAATATTATGCCGGTTGAGGACTTTGAGCGTGACGGAGACATCGCGATGCACAATGTTTTGCGGCCATTCCCCAAGCATGAAACCCCTTACATGTCGTGTTTTGTTGTGCGCGTGTGCACTCTTGTTTTCAGTCGTTGCTCCTGCCTCCGCCCAGACCGCCGCTCCGGCGCCGATCGAAGTGAACACCGTCCGTTTCAATACGGTGCGCTCTGGATCGAGTTCCTGGTATGAGGCGGAGATCGAGGTCCAGCCGAAGGGCCCGCAGCCGGTGGACAACCGCAATTTCATCAATCGCGTCAAGGTCACTCTTAATTTGGGGATTTTCAGCGTGAAGGCTCCGCAGTCCGCCAAGGTCCCGGATACCTTCTATCGCGCATCGGCCGAGGCGGTGGCGGTCGAGGCCACTGGCGGCAAGACGGTGTTTCGCTTCTATCTGCCCCCCGAGATCGTAAAACGCGACCAGATCACCGGCGATCAGAGATTCTACCTCGTCGAGCTGTTTGTGGACGGCAAGGCGCTGCCGCTTACGAAGTCCAACGTTTCGTCGACCATGAACTCTTCCGCTCTGGTGGAGGGTTTTCGCAACAAGGCTTCGTCCGAAGCCGGTGCCAACGATGGCATCCTGTTGCCTCAGTATCTGACCCCGTTCGCTTACGTCGGCTCTCCCCCGGCTCCTTCCTTCATCCGGAACGAGCCTGTGCGCTGATCTGTTGTAGGTAATTAGATTCTACTTGCTGGCGGTCAGCACTTCTGAAATCGACTCCATTTCCCCTATGTCATCCCCCCGTGTCTTTGCTGTGGACAGCGGCGCCGGTCATGTTGCTTGCGGTGTATTTACCTCCGCGAAAAACGGTCGGCTCGTGCTGGAGCAGTTTGCTTTGGAATCCTTTAATCCAGATGCCTCGCTTGAGGCTCAATGGACTGAGTTGGTCTCCCAGTCATTGGCAGCCGCCGACAGGCGTGCCGGTGCTTCCGGCTCTGCCGTGCTTTCACTTCCGGGGCATCTCACCCTGACGAAGTTCGTGAAGACCCCCGCGGTCGACAAGACCAAGCGTGACAAGGTCATTCAATTTGAGGCCCAGCAAAATATTCCTTATCCACTGGCCGAAGTGGTGTGGGATTATCAGACCATCAGCGACGACAGCCTGGATCTCGAGGTGATGCTCGCGGCTGTTAAGGTCGATGTTGTCGAGGCGCTTTGTTATTCGGTCCGTGGCGCCGGGGTCTCGCCGTCCGTGGTCCTGCCCGCAACGGTTGCCTTGTATCGTTCATTTAAATACAACTACCCCGACGCGACCGGCACGTCGCTGGTGGTGAATATTGGTGCGCATTCGACCAATCTTTTGTTCATCGATGGATCGCGTTTTTTCATACGCACAATCGCGCTGGCGGGCAACAGTGTCACCCAGTCGATCGCCGACGAGTTGAAGCAGGAATTTTCGCACGCCGAGAGCCTCAAGCTCCAGGTTCTGGGTGGCACCAGCGATCTTCCCGAATCTTCGCCGGCACGCACGACGGTTTTGCATGCGGCTCAGTCGTTCATCGGTCGTTTGCACATGGAGATCACCCGCTCCACGGTGAACTATCGTCGTCAAAGCGGTTCGGAACAGCCGGGCGTAATCTATGTCACCGGTGGCGGTTCTCTGGTGCCGGATCTCATCACGGTGCTCGCCGAGAAATTGAAGACGCGTGTCGAGTCCTTCGATTCGTTGCGCAATGTCGAAGTCGCCCCTTCGGCGGCGTCGGCGCGTGATTATTCCGCTGTTTTGTCCGATCTCGTGGGTTTGGCGATCGGAACGCCTGCGGGTGAAAAGGCGTTCACGCTGCTTCCTCCGGCGATTGGCAACGCTCTCGCGTTTCGTAAGCAGCAACCCTTTTACGTGGGTGCGATCGCCTTGTTCGCAGCGGCACTGGCACTTCCCGTTATTCATTTCAATCGCAGTGCCGCGGCCGCTGGAGAGCAGGTTCGTGTGATCGAAGCACGGTTACAGCCGCTTCGCGCGCTCAAGGATGCCGATGTCCGTAACCTTGAGAAAATCGAGGTCATAAAAAAAGAAATCGGCGCTATCCAGGGCCTGGTGGAATCCAAATCCAATTGGATCAATTTCTTCACCGATCTGCAGGAGCGTTTGTATAAGGTTGAAGACGTGTGGCTGGAGAAGCTCCAAGTCTTGCGTCCACTCGTCGAAGAAACCGTTGCACCCGCAGCGTCCTTCGGTGGTGAAGCGCCCGAGGCGAGTGTGACTCCCGCTGCTTCCGTGATTCGTCTCAATCTGAGCGGACGTCTTCTCGACCGGGCGAATCCCGTTTCAAAAGTAAGTCCGGAATCACTGAACCGCGTGCGTTCGCTCCTCGCGAGTTTCGCTGATTCTCAGTTCATTCTGTCTGTTGAGAAGGAAACCTTTAATACCAACCAGCCGGGTATCCTGAGCTTCGACTTTATTCTGGTCGTTGATCCCAAGAAACCGCTCTGAACCCCGACCATGGCCAGCTTTAAAACTAATCCTGTTTACTTCTCCCTGATCGGGCTGCTTGGCCTGACCGTTGCCGCGGCAGGGTGGGGGATTTATGACCGCCATTCCGCAGCTGACAAAGCTGCCGCGCAGCTTGCCCAAAAACGTGCCGAGCTGCGCGCCCTGCAGGCGGTGAAACCTGTTCCCAGCGAAGCAAGCAAAGCGGCCGTCGAGGCTGATTTGCGCCGCACGGAAGCCGCTTTGGCGACCATGCGAGACGAGCTCAAGGGACGTGGTCCCGTTGCCGAAAACCTGCGCCAAGCCTCGGTGCCCTCCGAGCCCACGGATGTCTTCTTTAACTTGGAGACCTTTGTGGAAAAAATGCGCCAGAAGGCGCAAACGTTGGAAGTGAAGGTCAAACCCGACGAGCGTTTTGGCTTCTACACATATGATCGCACCGGTCCTGATCGCGATCTGATCCCCAAGGTATTCCGTCAACGTTTGGTTGCCGAGTATCTGGTGGATGCCCTGCTTGAGGCGCGTCCGAGCGAATTATTGTCGCTCCAACGTGAACGTCCTCTGACCAAGGCTGAACTGGATGCGGCCGCCGCCGGCCAGTCTCGTTCGGCCACTGCGAGCACGACCCAAGGTGCTGCCGATTTTTTCGAAATCGATCCCCGTATTTCCGCTCGTGTGCCCGGCTTCGTCGGCGCGACGGCGTTCCGGCTCACCTTTGTCAGTGAAACGGCAGCCCTGCGCACGCTGTTGAACAAACTCGCCACGTTTGAACTGCCGCTGGTTGTGCGTGGCGTAGAGGTCGAGCCTATCTCCAAATCGGCCGCAACCGCTCAGCCTGCCCAAGCGAATACATTGAGCAGTATTTTCGGAGCGGTGGCTAGTGCGACCGCCCCGGTCGAACCCGCCAAACCGAAGCCGCTCGTTGATAAAGTCCTTTCTAAATTCACGGTCACAGTCGAATTGATCGACTTGGTCGAAGCCCCCGCGACTGAAGCTACCCCGACTACCTGACATGGCCGCCAAATCTCAAGATAAAATTCTGTTCGGCGCAGCATTGCTCCTGTTGCTGGCATCCGCCGGCTGGATGGCGCTGCAAGGCTCCAAACTTTCACAGCTGGACGATTCGAATGTCGTTAATCCGACATCAACCGATTATATGGCCGCAGGCATCGACGCACCCACGGTGGCCACTAAAACTTGGCCCAAGGCTGGTGGTCAATCCAGCGGCGCCGAGTGGATCTACGATGTATTCACTCCTCCGGAAATCTACTACGATGCCGTAAGCAAGAAATTCAGCGTCACCCCGCCCGTGCCACCCCCTGTAGATCCGGTAGTGGAGGCGCCCTTTGGTGTCGAACTGGTCCAGATTAAACCGGACGCCTTCAAGCTCCAGCTGGTTGGTTATATCGGCTCAGAAGGGGACTACCGTGGAACTTTCGAAAACATAGTTTCGGGTGAGACGGTGATTGGACGCGCGGGCAAAACCATTCCCAGCCTTGGTCTGATGATCAAGAGCTTCGAGGTTAAAAAAATCACGATCACGTCCAAGGACAGCATGGACACTTACGTCACTGAGGCGATTGCCGTGGTGGTGGATACCAAAACCGGTGACCAGATTACTCTCACTAACAAGCACCGCAGCATCAGTGGTGAGCCGTTCGCCGTTCTCAAGGCCGATGGCAGCGATCAACCCGTCCCCTACCGGGCAGGTGCGACCTTTCAAGTCGGGACGGCTAAATACACGGTTGTAAGTGTCACCGTGGAGCCGCCATTCGCCGAGGTTCGCAAGGAATCGCCTGATTTGAAGGAGCCGATCACCAAGACCTTGACGCCGTTTGTTCCTGCCGCCCCACTTCCTGACTCCCCTGCTGCAGAGACTCAGAAACCGGCACCTGCCACCTCTTTCCCGTTTGGCACCTGAACCCTATCCCTTCCGCATTACTTAGTATCTCCCCAGATATCCAGAGCATCTCCTAAATGAAAAAGCTAAAGCTCCCCAAATCGCTTCTTGTCACGTTGGCCACACCTGCGCTTGTGGCGCTCGTTGTGCCGGCCGGGCACGCCATTGCCCAAGGCCAAACCGAGACCAAAATCCGGCTTATGGCCGACGCCCTCCGGGCCCGTGACAGCGGCGATCTTGAAACGGCCAAGAAGAACTTGGAAGAGCTGCTCGCTCTCGCCCCCAATGATTCCACCGTTCAGCGTTTGCTCGCGGGTGTGAATGCGTCGATTGCGTCTGCCGCCTCCGGCGCTGCTGTCGCCGACGCTGCTCCGGCCCCGACCGCTTCGGAGCCTGTGAAAGTAAGCTTCCCTCCGGCTGCCCCGAAAGAGGGCGAAGTTGCTGTTGTGAAAACTCCCGAGGAGCAGGCGCTTTCCCAGGCTGAAGCCATGGCGAAGCAAGAAAACCAGCGTCTCAAAGGTCTCATTGCCGATGCCCGGGCTAAACGTGGCGAGGCCCGCGGCCTCGCCAAAGATGGTCGTTTTGACGAAGCCACGGCCGTTCTTGATGGCGCGATCAATTCGCTGCCGTCCAATCCGGCCACCACCGAGACAATTGCCGATCTCCAAGCCGAGAAAAACGGACTTCTTCTGGAAAAAGCTCAATACGCCCTCAAGCAGGGTGACACTGACGGTGCGCGCGCAGCTCTCGACGCCTACGCTCAAGTTTCCGCTGGCAGCAAAAAAGGCGACAAGCTCGCACGAGAGATCAATAGCGCTGAGCTGAATCCTTCGCTGCAGCCGATTGAGAAGGTAAATCCGAAGTTTATCTCTGACCAAAAAGAGATCGCTAAGCTCGTGGCCAAGGCACGCAGCCAGTATCTCGCCGGCGATCTTGATGGTGCACAAGAGACGTTCCGCGTGGTGGAATCCATCGACACCACGAATCCCGAGGCCAAGTCGTTCCTCGCCCGTATCGCCAAGGAAAAAGCGATGGTGGGTGAGCTTAACCGCGCTAAAACTCATGCGCAAATGCTTGAGGAGGTTACCAACTCCTGGCAGCGCCCGGGTGTATATGTAGATCGCAGTGTAGATACGACAATCAAAGCGACTACCACTGCATTGGCTCAAAAGCTGAACAATATTCAGATTCCCAGCGTAAACTTTAGCGGGGTGGAACTCAGTCGTGTGATCAGCACGTTGTCCGCTATTTCCGGCGAATATGACAAAAGCGAGGGGGCGACGGGCGTGAACATTGTGCTGATCGATTCGTCCAATAAAAATCCGAGCGTCAATATTACCCTGCGTAATCTCTCCCTGAAGCGTATCTTGGATTTGATCACGGATTCCACTGGCTACCAATATGAGGTCCAAGCGGATACCGTTGTGGTTCGTCCGGGTGGAGAGGGGGGCGGCGTAGTCTTAGAAAATGCCTTTTTCCCGGTAACGCGTGCCACGGTCATTCGCATGACCGGCATTGGTGCTGCTGCGGCAACACCCGCTGCGGCGGCCGATCCGTTTGCCGCACCGGCAGCAACAGCCCCTGCGGGCGGTGGTGGTGCTGGCGGTGGCGAATCTGCTGCACTTCAGTCTTTTCTTGAACAGGCGGGCGTAAAGTTCAGCACAATTGCTGGGGCCAGTTTGGTTTATGACGGTTCTGCCATTATCGTTAACCAGAGCGCCAAAAACATCGAGCGAATCCGCAATATTTTGAACCGCTACAACGATGTTCGCCAAGTTGAGATTGAAGCCAAGTTCATGGATGTCCAGCAAGGGGTGCTTGAGGAATTGGGTGTCAATTGGAAGGTGTCTGGGGGGGGAGGCACCTATCAAACCGCGCAGCGCTCGCTTGCGTCTGTTTTCGGTGGTTCTTCAACTGGGGTCGCTGGCCAGATCGTGACAGATGGAGCAAAGGTCGCTGACATTCCCAATAAGTCAGCGACCCTACCTGGAATGCCTAATATTGGCACTTCCAGTGCGAGTGGTTCATTTGAAAATAAGCAAGGTAATGATCTTGGGTTGGTCACTGATGTTCTCGGGGAATTTAATGTCGCTGCCACTATCCGCGCCCTCTCGCAGAAGACCGGGACCGATTTGCTTAGTTCTCCAAAAGTCACGGTGCTTTCCGGAAATCCTGCGAACATCGTTGTGGCTCAAGAGCTTCGTTATCCACAGAGCTACGGAGAGACTCAGAGCACTGTGGCGGGTAATGGTGGTGGTTCCGCGATCAGTATTACGGCGGGAACTCCTCAGGAGTTTACCGTTCGCAACGTGGGTGTTGAATTGAAGGTTACTCCTACGGTTGAGGAGGATGATTATAGCATCAGCCTTGATCTTAATCCAAAAGTTACTGAGTTTGACGGATTTGTCGAATACGGTGGCCAAAGCGTTGCGTTGGTCGCTTCCTCTGGTTTTTCTGGCAGTTTTAGCACCTCCTCTGTCGTAAATGTTCCGTCTGGCTTTTATCAGCCAATTTTCTCTACTCGTGAAGTTACCACCAAGGTTACGGTTTGGGATGGCGCTACCCTTGTGCTCGGTGGCTTGACCCGTGAAGAGGTTCGGAAGGTCAGCGACAAGGTGCCGATTTTGGGAGATATTCCCTTCTTGGGCCGTGCATTTCGTTCTAAGGGGGAGACATCCAATAAGCGTAACTTGCTGATTTTTGTTACGGCCAACTTGGTCAGTCCGGGTGGTTCACTGAAGAAGCAGGCACTGAAGAGTGTTGCTCCGAACTCAATGTTCCAGAATCCGACGATAGTGACGCCCAGTAGCGCGGAGTCTCGTGTGGGGGCTCGCGCGAAGTGATGGTGTCACGTAACTCGATGTAGGGCGGAGTATTGGTCGCCTCGGGGTTTATTTATGGCGACCAATTAATTGCTTTACTTGTAATCTTTTTGTTTAATTTTAATTATATGAAGTCGTTTAAGGTTCGTGATTTGCCGGCGTTCATCCTCATAGCGCTGTCGTTTACGGCGTCGCTTCTTATGGGTTGCAGCGGTGGCGGTGGCGGTGGTGGCAGTGGGAGCGGGGAGACGGCGACGGTTGCCGATTTTGCACCCACGACGCTTACAACAGGTATGAAGCTTTACCTTTCGGGCCAAGCCACGACTGGGTATAATTTTGGTATTGATGACGTTCCGACGAGATTACAAACTTCGTTTTCGAAGATTTTGACTGTGACGTCAGACTCTGCAGCTAATTTTAAGCAGTCTATTAGTGGTTTTAGCAGTCCCTTGGATGTAGACGGGACGATTGCTTATTCTAAAACATCCGCTACTGAGGCTAGTATTGATGCCACGAATTTCCCCTATTTCATAGGTTACGGATTTACTCAGCAGGGCCATATTCGCATCAATTTGACGTTTGTAACGGCTACCACGGGCAGATTTATTGAAACGAGTGATGATACGTCGTTTTATGGTCAGTATACAAGTGAGGGGGAGTTTAGGCTGGTGACGCCAATACCCTGATGCCCTGTATCTCATTTCGTCCACTGTTTGGGATCTGTTTATTCTACGCACGATAGATATTCATGAGTTCCTCGCTTCGCGGAATGGTCCTGTCTTGGATCGAAACGAGGAACTCTGGCAAGACGGGGTCTCTCTGGGAATATTTGGCAAGGCATAACCCGTGGGTTTTTGCCCATCATCCAGCCGAGGAGTGTTTTCGTGGTCATGTGTGGACCTTCCGCGGTTTACATTTTTGCAAGGGATGCGTCATGACTGTCGTGGGTTGGTTCTTGGCGACGATTCTCCAGCTTAGCACCGGTTGGCTGCGGGTAGTGCCGATCGGCTGGTTGGCCCTTGGGTTTGTAGGCTTATTGTTACCATCAGTGGTAACTGCGTTTATTAATGCTCCGCGTGTATTGAAGCATGTTGCGCGCGTGCTGCTTGGCGTCCTGATGGTTTCAGCTATCTGGTTGTTCGTGATAACTGATCGCTGGTGGCTGCGCGGGGTGTTAGTTCTTGTATATTTTTCGGTCAAAATTCCATTGAGCCGTCGGCGTGATAATCAAAATAACCATATCCTTCATGCTCAAAAATCTTTGGCGAATTCCGGGTCTCGCGTGAAATCTTTGCGCGACCCGTAAAGGACGACTCGGCTGTTAGTTTCAGCGACTATTTATGATGATTGGTAATGGCTTGTGCGGCGTATCATTTGCTGGTTGGTCGTGCATTTCGATCGCAAGAGTATGCGCGTTTATGGGATTACTAAGTGTATTTACGATGGTGGGTTGTCGCAGTCCGTCGGATGTAATCAATCGGGAGTCTGTGATTTTGGATGAATCTTGGGCTCATCGTGTGAAGTCCTTTTCTGCTCGTGAGGTGCGAATACTCACTTGGCCAGAGGCGGTGGCTCTTATGAAAGAGCGGAACCCGTTACTGCTCCGGGCCGATGAGGAACGGTTTCGTGCTCAGCGGGGCATCGGACAGGTTTATAAAAATCTGCTGCCTTACATGCAATTGCGCATGGGGATCGACAAGCGTATTAACGAACTTGATACAATCAGCTTTGACGACGTGCGTTGGGATTTGAACGCCTATTCAATTCTTTCGGGTGTCCTTACGCTGAGACGTGATGTCTATGCGGCCGAGCTGACTTACTTGCGGTCAAATCTTCTACGTGAGATCACGTCACGTGAAAAGATTATCGAGCTTCATCGGATGTTCATCGTTTCGAGGCAGCTACAAATCACCGAGCAGCGACTGCTAGAAAGTGAGCGTGCTTTGCGAGGAATGCCAGCCTCACGGCGTTCTTTGGAATCCACGCCTGCGACGGTGAATCACTTGCGCGAGCAACTTCGTTCGCGGCAGGCCAAGCTTCAATCTGACTTGATGAAGCTTCTTGATTTGGCCGACTTTCGAGTGGAGCTGCGAGACGATCATCTGCCAGAAGTAGATTATTCAAAGACTCCGCTCAACATAGCGGACGCTTCGCGCGTGGGCGTTCTGCGTCGGAAGCTCTTGGCCATTGAACTGGTGGGGGCGCGTGCGCGGGTAACCGGGGCTAAACTACAGTATTGGCCTGACATTTCAGTCTTTTTGACGAGTGGTCCCCTGTGGACTACCAGTAGCGGTGAGACGATTTGGTGGCGATCCGAAGATTTGCGGTTATCTCTTAACGCGTATATGCCGATAGATATTAATGGGCGTATTCGAAACCAAGTGCGTGATGCCAAGGTCGATTTGGAGTTTCTTCAGCGGGAAATTGTATTGCGCGAGACGATTCTCGTATCGGAACTTGAAGACAAACGACAAGCGCTTGTGCAGGTCGAGCGGGATATTCTGGACCAAGATCGGAAGCGGGCGTTGCTCATGCAACTTTTATCGATCGAAGGGGCGGAGAACTTGAGTGAACGCCTTCATCAATGGTCGGAAATCGAGGCTAGGCGTGAAAATGCCCTTGATCAACGAGCGCAGTTGAATGCGTTTTTTCTTTTCTTCGACGAAGCGTTTTGGTCGGTATCATCCATTAACGCGCCCTTGGTTGCTCCAGCGGCGGGCGATGTTAAATCTCCTCATTAATGAGCTCTTCTCATCATCATCGCGTGCGTTCGTGCGCGGCGGCCAGTATCTTCATTATAGGGCTCACGACTTTGTTTATAGGGTGCACACCAGAAAAAAAAGTCGGCGGTGTGTCAACGGAAGCAGCATGGCAATGGAGCCAGTTCCCTTTATCGGATACGATACCGGTCGCGCGCGTCGATGCCCGTATTCAAGCCGAATTAAGCACACGTTTTTACGCACCAGGAAATGGTAATTTGGAGATTAGAGTAGATAAGGCCAGCGGGCTGCTTGAGCAGGACCATTTATGGGCAGTGTTTTCCCCGGAGGCATTAAAACTAAGCGAGGCGATGTTGGATGCACGCAAAGCAGCGCTGCAGATACGTTCGGAAACGCTTAATCAGATCGATATCCCGCAAAAGCGGCTTGAGGTCGAAAAACGGTTGAGGGAAGCCCGGCGACTGCAAGAGATCACTCGACGGCTGGGTGCTGACGAAGAAGCGTGGAAGACACTCGGAGAGCTAATGCCTGAGGCCGGTCTGGATAAGGCAGACCGAAGTCCGGCGGTGATTGATCGCACCGTGGAAATTCTAACCCAGCAGCTCGCGTTTTTATCGGCTGAGAAAGGCAGTGGGGCTTCGCAAGAGTTGCAGGTTGCGGAGGTCGAGCTGCGTCAAGCGGAGATAGAATATCAACTGAAGCGTAGCCAATATGAAATGCGCATGCCTTTCTCTGGTGAGTTGGTTTGTAATTTGGAGCTGCATGAGGGAAATAAAAGTTACCCCGTGGGAAGCGGTCAGTTGATTGGAATCGCGCGCAAGAACGATGCGCTTACCTGTGAGGTAAGAATGCAAGATTCCCGTTGGCTGGCCATGCCTCCCGAGGCGTTGTTTTTGCGGTTACGTTTAGCCAATGGGACCGAGCTGAAGTTGCTGTATGCAGGCCGGCGTATTCGTGAGGAAATGCGTGTCGAGGTGCTGAATTATGTGTTCACGGTGCCGTCCAGCGCGGTGCCGATGCTGCGTCGGAACATTGATTCGGTTATCGCTGCCGACTTGTCCCTTCAGCTTGATCGACCGGCCCGCATCGTTCCGAAAGTCGTGTTACTTACCGCTCATTCCCAAGCCTTTTCCACCGCCGATTGGGTGGGCGGGGTGAGTGCAATTTGGCCGGGTGCCACCGCAGTGGCCGCCGGCACTTCGGCGGTCGCAATCGATCCAGACGAGCACGGCGTTAAGTAAACACATGTCAATGCCGGTTCTGTTCTATCTTGCTCGTGATATCGTGTGTCGTTGGATGGAAAATCCGTTCAGTCTTCTTGCGAAGAGTGTGGTGGCCGGGTTGCTCGCGGGCATGGCGGTGGTGATCTTGATTTCGTTTCATCTATCCGCCGAGGAAGTTCGCCGAAGCTTGCAGTCGGCTGGAGCGAGTTCGGTGCTCGTTCACGAATTTGTGCCTGTGGAGCGTCAAGCGACTCGCAAGTGGGTGCTGGAAGCGGTGCGTCCACTGCATCTACCCGTTGCCTATCAAATGGAAAAGCTTCCCGTTGCGGCTGAAAGTGATGTGAGGGGTGGCATACCGGTATTTCTTGTTGATGCCGAGGAGCCTTGGTTTTGGGCACAGGCCGAGGCGGACACTGCTATGTTGTTTTTGACGGACGATCTGCCTGCGGGTATTAAATTACCGATACGGATCAACTCATCCTTCATCATGGCGACAACACGAGGCAGACCGGAGTGGGTCACTCGTATGGTCAGCGGGGCCTTGGTCGTTGCGCCTCGAGATCGTTTTGTGAAACAAGATATGTTTGGGTTGGAGAGTTTCACTTACTTCGAAGTTCCAGGTGGTGCCGATCGGGTGAAGGCGGTGGTCGGCGCAGTCACTTTGCTGGCAGAGGAATCGGGTTACAAAGGGGTGACCATTCGCGACCCGCTCAACCTGATCAAACGGTTGGATTCGCTCGAAGCCAATCAAGATGTCTGGCGCACGGCGATCGTGGTGGGCTTTGGTAGCACGCTTGCGTTGGTGCTCGGAGTGATCGCGTTTTTGGAGTTTCGTGAGCGGCGTTTTGTTTGCGCCTTGTTGCGCAGCTTTGGTCTCCACGAGGGAGTTATATTGGTGCGCTATGCAGTCGATGCGTTGCTCGTAAGTAATGGTATGCTCGTTGTGACAACACTCTGCGTGCTGGCGATGGCGAACCGAATTTTGCCGACTCTTGGCGTTTCAGATGCCGCTGTGTCGGCCATGGATGGGGTGGCTTTTTTCCGTCAAGATGGCCTGGCGTTAATCGTGTTTGTGAATCTCGGGGCATTGCTGAGCGTGCTGCCGACGGCGCTTGGGCTGAGGCGACCGATCGGGCGTGTGCTGGCGTGAGTTATCCATGGACATTCGCATTCAAAAATTGACGTTTTCCTACGGGGCAAAGACGGTGCCTGTGTTGTCCGAGTTTAATGCCTCGTTTTCGGCGGGAATCACTTTGCTCAAGGGCTATTCCGGATGCGGGAAATCCACGTTGTTAAGATTGATCGCCGGTTTTTTGGAGCCGCAGTCTGGTTCGATTTCGGTGCCCCCTGTGGGCGGTGCGCCAGACCGGCGATTCCAGCGCACTCAACTTGGGTTTGTGTTCCAGGGCATCAACCTGCTTCCGGACGCTTCCGTGCATCGCAACCTGGAAATCGCCGCGACGCTCGCCGGCTTGGATCGGGCGACATTTCTTGCGGCGGAAGCCCGATGGAGCAAGCAACTGGGGTTGGATCCATTTTTGACGAAACGGCCCGAGACACTTTCCGGCGGGCAACAGCAACGTGCGGCGATTGCGCGGGCGCTGATCCACGCGCCGTCGGTGCTCTGTTTGGATGAGCCGACTTCGGGTTTGGACGATCTCAATGCCGGGATCATTTGTGAAGCGTTGCAAGGGGCGATCGGAACGGCGCGTCATTGCGTGATCGCGACCCACGATGATCGCCTCACGTCGATCGCATCCCGAGTGATCAACTTTGAGCAATTCATGCCCATTGAACCGCGGTTAAAACTCCTGCGTTCCGATATGCATTTTTAATTTTGCCATGAGTCACGGGGAGACACTTCGTGACACATGTCCAAATGGCTGCTCATCGACGGTTACAATCTCGCGTATCGTTGCTTTCATGCGGTTCCGGAGCTGACTCGGGCGGATGGGTTTCCCACCAATGCCCTGCATGGTTGGGTGAAATCGCTCTGGAAGCTGGCCGATCAGGAACGACCTGACGGGACCTTGGTTTTTTTTGATTTGGGCGGTTCGCAGGAGCGCTTGCTGCTCCATCCCGAATACAAGGCGCAGCGCGAAGAGATGCCGGAGGCGTTGCAGAAACAGATCGAACCCATCAAGGCGCTGACCCGCGCAATGGGTTTCGTGGGCGTTGAAATCGACGGCGTTGAAAGTGATGACGTGCTGGCTTCGCAAGCCGTCGCGCTGGCGGCGCAGGGGCACGATGTCCTGATCGTGAGTTCGGACAAGGACTTCGCCCAGGTCGTAAATGATCGGATCAAGATTCTCCTGCCTCCGCCTTCCGCCAATCCCAAGCTCGGCTGGCGCTTTCGCGACCAGGCCGGCGTGCTGGAGAAGTTTGGGGTGCCGCCATCGCAGATTGCGGACTACCTGGCTTTGGTCGGCGACACGTCGGACAACATCCCCGGCATTGCCGGCGTGGGGCCGAAAACCGCGGTGAAATGGCTTCAGCAATACGGAACTATCGAGGGCGTGATCGCCCATGCCGCAGAGCTCGTCCCCGAACGTTTTCGCGAGTTGGTGCGCGACCGGGCTGATGATCTGCGCCGCAACTTAAAGTTGACTACCCTTGATCTGTCGCTGCCCACGGTTGCGGCGAACAAACCAGCGGTCATGGCGGAGGAGTTATTCGCGTTGCTCGCGGGATGGGAAATGAAGTCGAGCCTCAAGGAGGCCAGGGAGCGTTACGGGCGTCAGCCGGAGTTTTTGTTTTAACGCACGGTCGTTTTCCGTGACGCCGTTGACCTTATCATTAGTCGGATGAATCTCGCCGTTTTCAGCCAGAGTCCCACCAAGGTGCGCCGATTCCCTCCTGGGTTGCTCACATGGTTGTTCGGATGGCTGCTGGCCGTGGGTTTTGTCGGGTGGCATGCATTCGCGGTGGAGCGCTATTTGGATCGGGTGACGGCCACGCGTTTTTCGGACGAGCCCGTGGAAACTCCTTTGCAACGTGTCCCGCAGGCCATCGCGCCCGATGGGCAAATGTGGGTGCGGCACGCGTTGGCGATGGAAGAAAATGGGTCATGGCGACTGCGTTCCAGCGCGATTGACAACGCGCCGGAGGGGCGGCCGATCTACTGGAATTCCGCCTGGGCGCTTTGGTTGTCCGCTTGTGGACACGTGCGGAAGGCGTTCACGGGGGAATCGCTGGCGACGGCGATCGAGTCGGCTTCGCTATGGGCGAACCTGCCGTTGTTTCTCGTGACGATGACGCTTGCGTCAGTCTGGGTCTGGCGGCGCTGGGGCGGGGCGGCGGGGGCACTGATGGCCATCGCCATGGCGGGGCACCGCAAGTTCTACGAAGGATTTTACCCGGGCTATTGCGATCATCATGGGTTGATCAGTGCGGCGGTGCTAGGCGTGGTGCTGGGGGCGTTGCTGGCGGGGGCGGGTTGGTGGAAACGGACGAACGATCCGGGGTGTTCTCTGCTGCCGAGGTCGGAGGGCCAGGTCATGCGGGCGGCGACTGTTTCGGCAGTGTGCGGTGCGCTGGGCATGTGGGTGAGCGCGGCTTCCTTGATCGTGACGATTGCCTTGACCGGGGTGGCCGCGTTGGTGGCGGCGATGTCTTTCGGACGCGCCGCCGACGACCTGGTGTGCGTGCCGCGAGCATGGCGGCGCTGGGGGCGGGTGGGCGCGGTGCTAAGCTTGGGGTTATATCTGCTGGAGAATTTTCCCGACCGGCTGGAACTACGGATGGAGGCGAATCACCCTCTTTACTCTCTGGCGTGGTGGGCAGCGGGAGAGGCCATCGCGGCTGTGCTGGTGTGGCGAATGGACAAGCGTCCGGTGGCTTGGATCGCGCCGCGGGTGGCAGGGTGGGGGAGCCTTGTGTTGATCGCACCCGTGGTGGTGTGGATCGGCGGGGTGAAGGTGTTCGCGCTGTTGGATCCTTTTTTAGCGCGTGTTCATAATTCGATTTATGAGTTTGAGCCATTGGGGAGCGCGATCTCACGGGATGGATGGAAACCGTATGGAGATCAGATGCTTATCGTTATTTGGATTCTGGTGCTTCTGGTATTCTGGCTCGCGAGCAAACCTCCTCGGGCGGACCGTTTGGCGGTGGTCTTTGTTGGCAGTGTGACCCTGGCTGCTACCGCATTGGGCTGGTATCAAAATCGTTGGTTGCTCACGGCGAGCGGCCCTCAAATTGGATTGGCGCTGTTGCTGTTGCTATCGGTGACGGCTCGGTTGCGTGGAAGTTGGCGGGGACTGATTATGTCGACGATGGGTGTGCTCTTTTGTGTGCCGGGACCATGGATGCTGGCCCGTGAACGTTTGCTGGTGGAGCGTTTGAACGATGTGCAGCTGGGGGAGACGGCGCAGCTGCTTTATCGAGACATAGCCAACGCATTGCTCAAAAGCGGGGCGGATGCTCATTCGATCCTATTAACGAATCCCAACGCTTCGGTCGGCATTGGATACTACGGGCGTATGCGCACCGTAGGCACGTTGTATTGGGAAAACCATGACGGCTTGCGCGCGGCGGCGGAAATTTTCGGAGCGAGGGACGATGCGGAAGCTGCGGCGCACATTCATGCGAAGGGCATCACTCACGTCGCGATGATTTCGAGCTACGATTTTCTACCCGAATACCGCTATGCTCTGCGAGGAGGGCTCAGGCCAATGGATGATCGCGATGGGTTTGGGCATCGTTTGCTCTACCAACATCGCGTGCCGGTGTGGCTGAGGCCGCTTGACTACGATGTGCCGGCTCCGTTGGCGCCTTTGGGTTTTAAGGTGGCGTTGTTCGCGATCGACTTCGAGGCGCCGGCGGCTCTTGCGAATGAACGCATTGGACTGTTCCAGCTTAAGAACGGGGACCGCGGTTTGGCGCAGGCGAGCTTTATGGCGGCGTTGGCGGCCGATCCCTCGCGGCCCGTCCCCTGGCTGATGCAGGGGCAGTTGATGTTTGCGGATGGACGCACGCGGGAGGCGTTTAACTTCATCCGCGCAGGCATCGATCGCGCTCCGGCGGGTGATCGCGCACAGTTGATCAAGGCGGTCGCGGGCTTGTTTGCGCAGCGAGGCGCTGACGGGCAAGCGCAGGCCCGGGCTCTGCTTGATATGCTCAATGAAGACCGGCGGGCGGATTGAGCTGCAGGCGTTTGGTTGGTCGCCTCGCGCTTGACCAGCAGGTTTACTTGGAGGCTTCTTCGGAGCCCAAGATGTAGCCTACGCCGTGGACGGTGCGAAATGCGTCCAGATTGAGACCGTTGCGTTTAAAGAGCTCGCGAACCTTGACGATGTATTGGTCGAGCGAACGGCTCTTCACATCGGCATGAATGCCCCACACGGAATGAATCAAGGCCTTGCGGGTGATAACGGCACCCCGGTTTTCGTGGATGTAGGCGAGAATGCCTAATTCTTTGCGACCGATCTTTTCAGTTTTATTGCCGGGAAATTCGATCTCGAGACGAACGGGCACGACTTGCGCACCACAGAACTCGAACGGCTCGTCGATCACGCGCACGTTTTTGGTGAGGTTGAGGTCCGTGTTGGATTCGGCGCGGCGCAGCACGGCACGGATGCGGGCAACCAGTTCGGGAAATCCGAAGGGCTTGGTGATGTAGTCATCGCCGCCCAACTCCAGTCCTCGAACTTTGTTTACCTCAAGCGCGTTGCCGGTGAGAAAAATCGTGGGGACGTGAATGTCGTTGCCTTTGAGTTCTTCAAGCAGCGCAAAGCCGGATTGATCGGGAAGGTTTACGTCGAGCAGAAGCAGATTGGCAAAATTCTTCTTTAGAAAACGCAGGGCCAAGGCGCAGCGGTTATAAACTTGGGTCTGCATTCCCGCTTCTTCCAGATGGAGGCAGATCAACTTGGCCAGTTCCTCTTCGTCCTCGATAACTAGAATGAGAGGCTTGGGTTCGGCGCGCATTTTTAGTAAAAAATAGGACTGGGTTACAGGGGGCGAGGACGTTTTTTACAAATAGGGCGGTCTTGTCAAAAGAAACGTCCGCAACTTAGCCGGGAATTTACTGATTGGAGAATAAACTTGAAGGGCTTCGGTGCGGAGTGTGCTTTGGCCGCGTGTCTGAAACCGCTCCCCTGCTCATGCTCGGGTTGCCCAAGGGCAGCCTCGAAGAATCCACTAAGAACCTGTTCGCCAAGGCGGGCTGGAAGATCACCACGAGTTCGCGCTCCTACAAGCCGTCGATAGACGACCCGGAGCTCGATGGACGTTTCGTGCGCGCCCAAGAGGTGAGCCGTTACGTCGAGCATGGTTTCTTCGACTGCGGGCTCACGGGGCACGACTGGGTTCTTGAGAATAACTCCGACGTCGTCGAAGTGTGCGACCTCGTCTACAGCAAGGCCTCCACTCTGAAGTCTCGCTGGGTGCTGTGCGTGCCCGAGTCTTCTCCCGTAAAAACGGTGGCGGATCTCGCCGGCAAGCGCGTGGCCACCGAGCTCATGAACACGACCAAGCGTTTCTTTGCCGAAAAGGGCGTTGCCGCCGAGATCGAGTTTTCGTGGGGCGCGACCGAGGTGAAAGTGCCTGATCTGGTCGATGCCATCGTGGATATCACGGAGACCGGCTCTTCGCTGCGCGCCAACAAACTCCGCATCGTCGATACGCTTCTTTATACCAACACCAAGCTCATTGCCAACAAGGCCAGCTGGGCCAATCCGGCGAAGCGCAAGAAAATCGAGACGATCGCATTGCTCCTGCGCGGCGCCCTCGAAGCCGGCAGCAAGGTGGGTCTCAAACTCAACCTGCCCAAGGCCTCGTTGGACGCGCTCATCAAGGCGCTGCCCGCCTTGCGCAATCCTACGATCTCCCCGCTCAGTTCGCCTGAGTGGATTGCAGTCGAAACAATCATCGATGAAAGTGTCGTTCGCGAAATCATCCCTCAGTTGAAGGAGCTCGGTGCCGAAGGCATCGTGGAATATCCGCTCAACAAGGTTGTTTATTAAGCGCACTCCCATCATGCCCAAACCCAAGACCGTCACGCTCGGCCTGCTCCAGCACGCCTGCGTCGCCGACCCGAAGGCCAACCTCAAGAAGACCCTTTCGCTGGTCGATCAGGCGGCGAAAAAGGGCGCGCAGATCATCTGCACGCAGGAGATGGTGACTTCGCAGTATTTCTGCCAGAGCGAGGAGCACCGTTTCTTTGATCTTGCGGAGCCCATCCCCGGACCCTCGACCGTCGCCTTCCAGAAGGCGGCCAAGAAGCACGGTGTCGTTATCATCGCTTCGCTTTTTGAGCGTCGTGCGTCCGGTCTTTATCACAACACCGCCGCCGTCATCGACGCCGACGGCAAGTTGTTGGGCGTTTACCGGAAAATGCACATTCCGGATGATCCGCTCTTCTACGAGAAGTTCTACTTCACGCCCGGCGATATCGGCTTCAAGGCGTGGGACACCAAGTTCGGCAAGATCGGCGTGCTCATCTGCTGGGACCAGTGGTATCCCGAGGCTGCGCGCCTCACCGCCATGCAGGGCGCGGAGATTCTCTTCTATCCGACCGCGATCGGCTGGCATCCGAAAGAGAAGGCCGAATACGGCGTCAACCAACACGGTGCCTGGGAAACCATTCAGCGTTCGCATGCCGTGGCCAATGGCTGCTATGTCGCCGCGATCAATCGCGTCGGCCACGAGATCATCGACGGCGTCGGCGGTGACGGCCTCGAGTTCTGGGGCCAGACCTTTGTCGCCGGCACGAGTGGACAGATTCTCGCCAAGGCGAGTGTCGATAAGGAGGAGGTCTTGGTTGTCCCGGTTGAACTTGGCAAAGTGGACGTGACGCGCACGCATTGGCCATTCCTGCGCGACCGCCGCATCGACGCCTACGACAATCTCACGAAGCGTTTCATCGATTAAGAAAGTAGCGCAGGCTTCCAGCCTGCCTCTTTTCCGAAGCAGGCTGGAAGCCTGCGCTACTTTATGCCCTCTCCGCGCAAAACCAAAGATACACCTGCATCCCTCGGCTTCCGTATGCCTGCCGAGTGGGCGCCGCAAACCGCCGTGTGGTTGTCGTGGCCGCATAAACGCGCCTCGTGGCCCGGGATGTTCCGACCGATCCCTTATGTGTTCGCAGAGATCGTGGCTCAGATCAGCCGTTTCGAGGAGGTGCGTATCAACATCGCCGCACCTCTCCAAAAACGCGCGTGGTCCCTGATCACCAAGGCCGGCGCCGACCTGTCGAAGGTCACGCTCTACGATCATCCGACCAATGATGCGTGGTGCCGCGACCACGGCCCGATCTTCGTCAAAAACCAGAAGTCCGGCGAACTCGCAGTCACCGACTGGGTGCATACCGCCTGGGGTGGAAAATACCCGCCTTACGATCTCGACAACACCATTCCGCCGCTCGTCGCGAAGAAGCTCAAGCTGCGCCGTTTTGAAAACGACATGGTGCTCGAAGGCGGATCCATTGAGGTGAACGGCGAAGGCCTGCTCCTCACCAGCGAGCAATGCCTGCTCAATAAAAACCGCAATCCGCACCTCACGCGCGAGCAGATCGAGCAAAATCTCAAGGACTACCTCGGTATCACGCAGGTCCTGTGGGTGGGTGACGGTATCATCGGAGATGATACGGATGGCCATATCGACGACATCACGCGGTTCTACAAACCCGATGGTTTTATCACCGCGGTCGAGTCGAACAAGCGTGACCCGAATCACAAAATCCTCGCGGAAAACCTGGAGCGCCTAAAAGGCTTCCGCACGCCGAAGGGCACGAAATTCGATATCGTCGAGCTGCCCATGCCCAAGCCGTTCGCCTTTCAGGGCCAGCCGGTGCCCGCGAGCTACGCGAATTTCCTGATCATCAACGGAGCGGTGCTCGTTCCGAATTTCCGCCAGAAAAAACGCGACGCCGAGGCCAATGCCGTCATTGCGTCGTGCTTCCCAGGCCGTGAGATCATCCCCATCGATTGCTACGAACTCATCTGGGGGCTAGGCACGTTGCACTGCATCTCGCAGCAGCAGCCGGCGTGAATGCTGAGCGGATCCGTAGCAGCCGACGTGAGGAGGCTGGTCTGCGGGTCTTGCGCACGACCAGCCTCGTTACCTCGGCTGCTACCCGATTCAAAGTCATGATCTCCCGGATTGCCCTCGTCTTTTTGGTGTCGTTGGCCCTCGCCGGCTGTGAATCTACGCACCATGATTTTGCGACCGGTGTGCGTGAGAAGTTCACGGGTCCGACTTATACCGTGCGCGCGTTCACTGGCGAGACGCAGCCGATCTTTGACGCCGCCCGCGTTTCGGCGGAGCAACTGGGTTTCCGTATCACCCGTGCCGGCGCGACCCAAGGCGTGATCGAGGGCGTGAGCGGCATCGACAGCGATGATCGCCTCCGCGGCAGCCGCCAGCGCACGATCAAGGTGCGGCTTACTCCCGTGACGGGCGGTGGCGCCGAAGTGGCGGTGCTGTTTACCGAAGTCGTTGAAGATGATTTCAACAAGGGCGCAGGGCAGGGGACCGAGACGACTTTGCGCAATCACCCGTTCTATGAGGTGTTTTTCGGCGGTATGAAGCAGGCGTTGGTGCGGTAAGTAACCACCCAAAACAGGCCAACTTTACCCTTGCGGCCCCCTCGTGAAACCGGCGATTCTGACCCTTCGCGGCATTGTCAGGTTTAGGTCGATGCGTCGCGACGCTCCCATCGACCCTCAACGTTAGTCGTTTAACCATCAACCCACGGCGCCCTTACCGGCGTCATCTCGGAAGGTCGGCGCTTTGGAGCACGCGGCGGTTTTTCGATCTGTTCACATGAGTTCCATAATGCAAGACCTGCTCGCCCAGTCCGGCTTTGATAAGCTGAAAGAGGGAGCAATCGTTACCGCCACCATCACCGAAATCCGTCAGAACGACGTTGTCGTCGACATCGGTGGCAAATCCGAAGGCGTCATCCCCGCCAATGAGTTCATCGATATCGGCGAACTCCAGATCGGTTCCCAAATCGACGTCTACGTCGAGAAGCTCGAAGACAAGGCCGGTGCGCCGGTCCTCTCCTTCGACAAGGCCGAGCAAAAGAAGAACTGGGATAACATTCTCACCAAGTTCCCCGAAGGCTCCATCGCCGCGGGTCGCGTCAAGGCCAAGGTCAAGGGCGGCCTGATTGTTTCGATCGGCGTCGATTCCTTCCTTCCCGCCTCGCACATCGACATCCAGCCCCCCAAGAACCTCGATCAATACGTCGGCCAGACCTACGATTTCAAGGTTCTCAAAATCAATCTCGACCGGAAGAACATCGTTCTCTCCCGCCGCGAGCTCATCGAGGAACAGCGCACCAACAAGCGCAAGAACCTCCTCGACTCCATCCAGCCCGGTCAGGTCCGCAAGGGCGTGGTCAAGAACATCACCGACTTCGGCGCGTTCATCGACCTCGACGGCATGGACGGTCTCCTCCACATCACCGACATGTCCTGGGGCCGTATCGCTCACCCGAGCGAGATCCTCAAGCAGGGTGAAGAGATCAACGTCATGATCATCGAAGTGAACCGCGAGAAAGAGCGCGTTTCCCTCGGCCTCAAGCAGACCACCAAGAATCCTTGGGACGAGATCGAGCACAAGTTCCCCGTCGGCGCCAAGGTTCACGGCAAAGTCGTCAACCTCGTTCCCTACGGTGCGTTCATCGAGATCGAGCCCGGCGTCGAAGGCCTCGTGCACATCACCGAGATGTCCTGGACCAAGCGCATCACCAAGCCCTCCGAGCTCCTCAAGGTCGGCCAGGAATTGGACGCGGTCGTCCTCGGCATCCAGAAGGAAGACCAGAAGATCTCCCTCGGCCTCCGCCAGCTCGAGCCCAATCCGTGGGACATGGCTCGCCACAACTACCCGATCGGCGCCCGCGTTCGCGGCAAGGTTCGCAACATGACCACCTACGGCGCCTTCATCGAACTCGAAGAAGGCATCGACGGTATGGTGCACGTGTCCGACCTCAGCTGGACCCGCAAGGTCAACCACCCGTCCGAGATCCTCAAGAAGGGCGACGAAGTGGATGCCATCGTTCTCGATGTCGATGCTTCCCAGCAGCGCATCAGCCTCGGCGTCAAGCAACTCGCCGTCGATCCTTGGACCGACATCGACGCCTTCTTCAAGATCGGCGACGTCGTCACCGGTGTCATCTCGAAGATCACCTCCTTCGGCGCCTTCGTGGAGCTCAAGGACGGCATCGATGGTCTCGTGCACATCTCGCAAATCAGCGAGGAGCGCATCGAGAAGGTCAAAGATGTCCTCAAGCCCGGCCAGGAAGTCACCGCCCGCGTGATCAAGATCGATCGCGAAGAGCGTCGTCTCGGTCTCTCGGTCAAGGCCGCCAACTACTCCGAGCAGCAGCTCGCCGCCGAGACCGCTTCCTTCGAGGCGCTCAACCGCGACAGCTCCGGCGACATGATGAACCTCGGCGACATCCTCGATGCCGCCTCGGACAAGAAGGACTGATCTCCCTCGTCATCGCGTTAGCTAACGCGTGTGAAGCGCCCGGCCAAAAGCCGGGCGCTTTTTCGTGCCCGCTTGCCGACAATTTCGAGGGATGACCAGCGTTAGGTTCGCGCCGCCTACCAGTTCGCCATCGCGTTGTTCACCTCGGTGAGATGGTGCGTGCCGTCCTCGTGCGTGAGCACGCGGAACTGGCGGGCGTGAACGGCGCGCAGGGTGCTGCGATGGGCAATCGTCAGGTAGGAAATATCCGGAAGCGTGGCGCGCAGGCTCAGGTAAAAAGCGTGCTCTGCGGATTCATCCATCGCGGACGTGGCTTCATCGAGGAAGAGCCAGTCAGGCTTTAGAAGGAAAACGCGCGCAAGAGCCACGCGCTGTTGTTCGCCGCCGGAAAGGAGTTGTGACCAGTGGGCCTCTTCGTCGATGCGCGAAGCCAGCGTGGGTGCCTGGGCGAGAGCCAGTGCCGTGCGGATGGCGTCGTCGGAGAAATCATCCGGCGGCTTGGGGTAGCATACTGCGGCGCGCAGCGTGCCGATGGGCAGGTAGGGGCGCTGTGGCATCACCATGCAGCGAAAAGGCGCAGGAAGGTGAACGAATCCTTGCTCGTAGGGCCACAGGCCGGCGAGGGCGCGAAGCAGCGTGCTTTTGCCACAGCCGGACGGACCGGTGATCAAGACGGAGTCGCCGGGCGTGAGTGTGAAGTTAACGGGTGCGAGCAGCGGCTTGCCGTCGGGGCGGAAGAGCGCGAGGTCGTGCACGACGAGTTCGTTGCCGACCCGGCCTGAAGAGTAAATGCGGCTCTGGGTGGCCCGCAGTTCCTGGGCGTGTTTGATGCCGCGCACGAAGCCATCGAGGCGCTGCGTCACCGCCCACCAACCCGCGATGGTCTCGTAACTGTTGATAAAAATATTGAGGCAGCTCTGCACGCGTCCAAACGCACCCGTCAGTTGGGTTAGCTGACCGAGTGAAATCGTGCCGGTGAAGAAACGCGGCGCCGAGAGCAGGAGCGGCACGGAGTCGGAGAGGCGGAAATAAACCGCCTTAAACGCGTTGAGGTGAATCTGCTTCACCAAGCGGGCGTTGAAGTTGCCCACGATGCGAGAAAAGCTCGCGCCCAGCGTGCGGCGCTCGGCGGGCTCGCCCTCGATCAACGCCGTGCTTTCGCTGTTTTCGCGCAGGCGTATGAGCCCGAAGCGGAAATCGGCCTCGAGCTTTTCCTGTTCGTAGGCGAGTCCGATGATCGGGCGTCCGACGCGGTTCACCAGCCAGCTGCCGAGCCAGGAATAGAGAAAACAAAACCATACCAAGTGCCCCGGGATCGAGGTGAGAAACGCCATGCTCGTCTCATAGGCGCGCCAGAGCGCGAGGAAGGCTGGCTGCAACCATACAAAGTTTTCCGGCAAGCTGACGGGCGGTGGCTGGCCGAGCGGAGTAGGAGGTCCCTCGGAGAGCGACCAGAGGATGACCACGAACGCTGCGAAGCCGATGAGCGCCGAGAGCAGTTGCATGAACAAGTCCAGCGACGTGAACACGAAGCTGCGGATGTCCTCGCTGATGCGTTGGTCGGGATTGTCCCCGTGGATGGAGTCCAGTTGTCCGAGATAATGCGCGCGATCGCCGAGCCATTGATCGAGGAAGCGTGCGGTCATCCATCGACGCCAGCGGATCTTGAGCGAGGAAAACAGGTAGTCCTGCGCGAGCCAGAACGTGATCGACAGGAAGATGAGTCCGAGCATCACGCCGCCAAGGTTGACGAAATTGCCGTAGTCGCCGCGCTGGATCGTATCGAAGAACGACCGGTTCCAGTAAGAGAGTCGGATGCCGATCCAGTTTTCCGCAAGCGTGAGCGCAGTCACTGCGGTCAGCAGAGCCCACGCAGGTTTTTTCTCCTCTGATGTCCAAAAGGGACGGGCGAGGATCCAGAACGTTCGCAGTCTGGAACTAAGGGTGGGGGGCACTGTGAAGAGCGAAGGGAAAACCAATTAAAGGACAACACCGGAGCTATTCGCGATGAGGACATAAAAAAGCCGCCGGTGTGAACCGGCGGCTTGTGACTGGCTGGCTACTAGTTTCTAGCGACTAGAGGCTAGCGGTTGAGCGCTTACTTGCCGGCCTTGGCGGCCTTTTGGCGGGCGCCGGAGTTGAGGATGCGCTTGCGGAGGCGGAGGGTCTTCGGGGTGACCTCGAGGAGCTCGTCGGCGGCGATATATTCGAGCGCGCGCTCGAGTGACATCTTGGCGGCGGGGATGAGGCCGGTGGCCACGCCCGAACCCTGCGAACGGAAGTTCGTGAGGGCCTTTTCGCGAACGGCGTTGACGGAGATGTCTTCGTTGCGCGGATTTTCGCCAACGATCATGCCCTCGTAAACCTGCTCGCCGGGACCGACGAAGAGTTTGCCGCGCTCTTGGCACATCAGGAGAGCGTAGGTGGTGGTCTCGCCCGCCTCGGTGGCGCAGATGACACCCGTCATGCGGGTGAGCACTTCGCCGGCGTAGGGGCCGTATTCCTTAAACAAGTGGCTCGTGATGCCGCGGCCGCTGGTGGCGTTGATCACGTCGATTTCGAGACCGATGAGGCCGCGGGTCGTGATGGTGGCCTCGATCATGGTGGAGGCGGTGAGCTTCTCCATGTTGGTGAGCTGGCCCTTGCGGTTGGCCAGGTTCTGCATGATCGAACCGACGCACTCGTCCGGCACTTCGATCCAGACGGTCTCGTAGGGCTCCTGGCGTTGGCCATCGACGATCTTTTCGATCACCGTGGGGCGGGAGACGAGGAGCTCGAAACCTTCGCGGCGCATGGTTTCGACGAGCACGGCGACTTGCATGGTGCCGCGGGCCTTGACGTTGAACACGCCGGCGCGGTCGGAGTCCTCGATGTAGATGGAGACGTTGGTCTTCAGCTCGCGCATGAGGCGTTCGCGGATCTGGCGGGAGGTAACGAGTTTGCCTTCGGTGCCGACGAGCGGGCCGTCGTTAACGGCGAATTGCATCTCGAGCGTGGGCGGGTCGATCTGGGTGAAGGGCAGGGCGTGGGCGTCTTCGCGCACGTCGAGCGTGTCGCCGATGTCTACGTCCTCAAAGCCGGCGAGACCGATGATGTTTCCGGCGGTGGCGTTTTCGACCTCGCGCTGGCCGAGACCGGTGAATTCAAAGATCTTGGTAACCTTGGCGCGGACCTTTTTGCCGCCCTCGGCGTGACGGATGACGAAGATCGGGTCGCCGACCTTGACGGTGCCGCCGAGGATCTTGCCGACGGCGATACGGCCGACGTAGTCGGACCAGTCGATGTTCGACACGAGCATGTGGAAGGGCTCGTCAGGCTTGGCGAAGGGAGGTGGGACGTGGTCGATGATCGTCTGGAAGAGGGGCGTCATGTCCTTCTTGTCGTCGGCCAGCTTGTAAACCATGTAGCCGTCGCGGCCGGAGCCGTAAACGACGGGGGCGTCGAACTGTTCCTCGGTGGCTTCGAGTTCCATGAGGAGTTCGAGCACCTTGTCATACATCTTGACCGGGTCGGCGTTGGGGCGGTCGATCTTGTTGATGACGATGACGACCTTCAGGCCGTGGGCGAGGGCCTTGCGGAGCACGAAACGGGTTTGCGCCTGGGGACCGTCATAGGCGTCGATCACGAGGAGCACGCCGTCGACCATGCGGAGGGCGCGTTCGACTTCGCCGCCGAAGTCGGCGTGGCCGGGGGTGTCGAGAATGTTGATGATCTTGTCCTTCCAGTGAACGGACGTGTTCTTGGCCTTGATCGTGATGCCCTTTTCCTTTTCGAGGTCCATGGAGTCCATGGCGCGCTCTTGGACGGCTTGATTGGCGCGGTAAACACCGCCCTCCTTGAGAAGCTGGTCAACCAAGGTAGTCTTACCATGGTCAACGTGGGCGATGATGGCGATATTGCGGATGTTCTGGTTCATAGGCGCTGAGCTCGTTCGGACTGTGTAAAAGGGAAGAACGTGCGGAGTGGCCGGGACCTTGGCAAGGCCTAAGGCGGTGCGTGACGAAAACGTCGCTGAACCTGTCGGTGCTCTGCCAATTATCGACTGACGTCACCGCTCAATTCGCGGAATCGCGCCGAGCAGCGTGCGAGTGTAATCGTGCCGCGGACGCTCCATAACGTCGAGAGCCGGCCCCATTTCGACGATTTTACCGCGATACATCACCGCGATTCGGTCCGAAATGTGTTTAACCACCGACAGGTCGTGCGAAATGAAAATTAACGTCAGGTTCAGTCGGCGCACCAAGTCGGCAAGAAGGTTCAAGATCTGCGCCTGAATCGACACGTCGAGAGCCGAGACCGGTTCGTCGGCGACAATGACCTTGGGGTTCAGAGCGAGGGCGCGAGCGATTGCGATGCGCTGACGCTGACCTCCGGAGAACTCATGCGGGTATTTCTGCATGTCACGCGCGGGCAGGCCGACTTGCCCCATCAGTTCAATCACACGTGCGGTCACTTCAGAGGGCTGGCACACGCGGTGCGCCAAGAGCGGTTCGGCGAGAGTGGCAAAGATCGTCATGCGTGGATTGAGCGACGCGAAGGGATCTTGGAAAACCATCTGCAAGTCGCGGCGCACCGCAGCGAGTTCGGATGCGGAGCCCTCGGTAAGATTTTTGCCTTCGAGTATCACCGCGCCCGACGTCGGTGGGATCAACTGCATGATGGTGCGGCCGAGCGTGGATTTACCGGAGCCCGATTCACCGACAAGGCCGATCACTTCGCCGCGTTTAACATGGAAACTGATACCATCGACGGCACGCACGGAATCAGCGGTTTTTCCGAAGAGTCCGGCGGCGCGGCCCGTGAAGTGCGTGGAGACGTCCTTCACCTCCAGAATGGTCTCGTTTTGGTCAACGGGAGGGAGGGCGGGCGAGGGGGCGGAGATGGCGGATTGGTTGGGGAAATCGAACCGCGCGAGCAGCTCGGCCTCGGAAATCGGCTTGGACAAATCGGGCGGCAGTCCCGGGATCGTGAAGAGCGGTCGGCCTTTTTCCTGGAGAGCGGGAACGCAGCGTTGCAGGGCCTTGGTGTAGGGATGCTGCGGATTGCGGAAAAGCGTGCGTGTGTCGGCGGTCTCCATGATGCGGCCGGCATACATGACCTGCACTCTGTCGCAGAGTCCCGAGACAACGCCGAGGTCGTGGGTCACAAAAATGACCGCCATGCCGAATTCGCGTTGGAGCCTTTTGATGAGCGCGAGGATTTGCGCCTGCACGGTCACGTCGAGGGCGGTGGTGGGCTCGTCGGCGATGAGGATGTCGGGTCGGGTGATCAACGCCATCGCGATCATCACACGTTGGCGCATACCGCCGGAAAACTCATGCGGATAACTGTGCATGCGCTCGGCGGCGTTGGTGATGCCGACCGCTTCCAACATGGCGAGCGCGCGAGCGAGGGCGTCTTTGCGGGAGATCTTTTCGTGAATGAGCAGCGGTTCGATGATTTGGTCGGAGACGCGCGTGTAAGGATTCAGCGACGTCATCGGATCCTGAAAGATCATCGAGATGCGCTTGCCGCGGATGGCGCGGGCTTCCTTTGGCGAGCAATGCAGCAGGTCAACGCCATCGAACATCGCCGTGCCGCTTTCGATTTTTCCGGGGGGCTGCGGGATGAGACCCATCAGTGAATAGCAGGTGACCGATTTGCCCGAGCCGGATTCGCCGACGATGCCGAGGATTTCGCCGCGTTCGAGATGGAAGCTGACTCCGTCCACCGCTCGGTAGACACCGCTGCGCGTATGAAAATAGGTGCGGAGATCTGAAACCGTGAGCAAGGCCATGATTCACCGCCAAAGGGCGTCAATTTTAGCCCGAGTGCAAGCCTTCTGGGGATTGGAACGGCGATGCGCGGGATTGACTTCGATTTTCGGGTTGCACACTTCCCAGCCATCACTGGCTTCCGAGATTTCATCCCCATCGCATTTGAATCCTTCGCACCCCAAAAAATTCCTGGTCACTGGAGGCGCAGGCTTCATTGGTTCGCATGTGACCGAAGCCTTGCTCTCGGCGGGGCACGAAGTGGTGGTGTTTGACGATTTCAACGATTACTACGACCCGGCGATCAAAGAAGGGAACCTGGCCGGAACGAAGGCTGAGATTATCCGTGGCGATATTCGGGATGACGGGCTGGTCGTGCGCACGTTTGCCACGCATCGGTTCGATGGAGTTTTTCATTTGGCTGCTCGGGCCGGAGTGCGGCCGTCGATCGCGGATCCGCGACTTTACTTTAGCACGAACATGGATGGCACGTTGAACTTGCTTGAAGCCTGTCGCCGTGCCGGTGTGCGTGATTTTGTCTTCGCGTCGTCTTCATCGGTCTACGGAGTCAACGCCAAGGTGCCATTTTCGGAGAACGACTTGATCGAACGCACGATCTCGCCTTACGCCGCGACCAAGATCGCCGGCGAGCAGATGTGCTCGAATTACGCGCATCTTTTCGGACTGCGTTGCATGTGCCTGCGGTTTTTCACGGTGTATGGCCCGCGTCAGCGGCCGGATCTGGCCATCTCAAAGTTTACCACGGCGCTCCTTGATGGAAAACCAATCGACCGCTACGGCGACGGCAGCACGGCGCGTGATTACACTTATATAGATGACATCGTGCAGGGTGTGTTGGCGGCGGCGCGCTATACGGAAAAGTCTTCGTTCGAGATTTTTAATATCGGTGGTTCGGCGACCACGACGTTGAGTGAATTGATCGCGTTGACCGAAGCCGCGGTCGGAGCGAAGGCGGTCATTCGCCAGCAGCCTGACCATCTCGGTGACGTGCCGCGCACTTTTGCCGATATCTCCAAGGCCACCCGTCTGCTCGGTTATCGTCCCAAAACGGATATTCAAGAGGGCATTGTTCGTTACGTGAAATGGCGCCGGACTCACTCCGATGTGGCCGGTTAAGGTCCACCGTTCGCCGGGCTTGCCGCCGGTTGGCGGGCCCGCACTGTCTTAACGTTACGTATGTCACTTCCTGTCGAAACCCCGTCCACCGTTCAGTCGAGCGACCGCCGTCGCGGGCTGATCCGGCCGACGCTGGCCCGACGCGTGAAGTGGCGGCTGGAGGCGATTGCCTACGCGATGTTCGAAACTGCGCTGGGCGGATTGCCGCTTTCGTGGGTGGCGCGTGTCGGACGCGGTTTGGGTGCGCTCGCTCATGTTTTTTTGGCGAGGCGGCGTCGCACGGTCATGCGCAATGTGCGTATCGCTTTTGCCGGTGAAAAAACTCCGGACGAGTTACGCGTGCTTACGGCCGAGGTGTTCAGGCGCAGCGGGGCGAATCTGCTGAGCTCGTTGCGCACCGTGCGGCTGAAGGACACGCAACTGACCAAAGTGGTCGATCTGTGTGACGAGGCGATTTTTCACGAGGCCGTCGCACGCGGTCGCGGTGTCGTCATGGTGCTCGCTCACATGGGCAACTGGGAGGCGCTCGCGCAATGGTTTCCCCGGTTGCTGCCGCCTGGCGTGGCCGGTGCGACCGTTTATCGTCCGCTCAATAATCCGATCATGAACCGTCGTGTGGCCAGGGCGCGCCGGCGACGTGGAGTGGCGTTGTTTTCCAAGGATGACAACCCGCTGGGTATGGCTGGTTTTCTGCGTCGTGGCGGTGTGTTGGGCGTTCTTTCCGACCAGCGGGCGGGCAGCATCGGGGAATTGGTTCCGTTCTTCGGACGGCTGACGAGTTGCACGCCCATCCCGGCGATTCTTGCCCGACGGACGGGTGCCGCGATCGTCGGGGTTTCGTTGCGAACCGTGGCGACGGGACGTTGGGAACTGCGATTTCACGCTTTAGATGAAGCGACTCCCATCACCGTCAATGTGATGGGATTGGTTGAGCGCATGATGCGGGTAAGCCCCGCCGATGTTTTCTGGTTGCAGGAACGCTGGAAGATTTCATCGAGCGAACCGCACCGTCAAAATGGCAAGGTAGCGCGCGGCGAAGTCGTGCCGGCAACCAAACGCCGTCGTGCTTTGTTGTGGGCGAGCGAAGACGGCGTGCTCCCACCGGCTCCTGTGGCCATCCCTGATGACGTGGACTACGAGGTAGCCGTGTCAGGCGGCACGGTTGTCGAGTGCGGATTGAAGGGCCATCGCTACGTGGGTGGCCGTATCCATGAATTCTTACAGCACGTGGACGCAGCCGGAGAACAGCCTTTGGACTACGTGGTCGGCGGCGGTTCGCGCGCCGCCGACGTGGCCCGCGCTTGCGACCAACTTGGCTTGGGGTGGATGGAGGCGGGGGCATGAAGAAGCTGCGCCACATTCGCGTGTTGTCCGATGGGCGGCCCGGCCATGAAAACCAGAGCGTTGGGCTGGCGCTGGCTTTGGCCCGCCGCACGGGGGCGACCCACGAAATCGTGAAGATCGATCCGTCCGCGGGCTTGCTGTCCAGGATGCGTGCGGCGGCGCAACCGGGGACGGCGGACTTGGTGATCGGCGCGGGGCACCGCACGCATCTTCCGTTGTGGTGGGCGTCTCGCCGTTTGAAGGCGCGCTCGGTGGTCATCATGAAGCCGAGCCTGCCGTTCGCATTTTTTGATTTGTGCGTGATGCCTCGTCATGACTTGGCAAACCCGGTCGACACGGGCCGGATCGTGACCACGCGTGGCTCGCTGAACCGCATCGCGGAAGAGCCTGCGGTGAAAACCGAGACGGGCGTTGTTTTGATTGGCGGTCCTTCGAAACATCACGGCTGGGACGGGACTCCTTTGCCGGCGGCGATTGCCGCAATCGTGCGCGCGCGACCTGATTTAAGGTGGACCATCGGTGATTCACGCAGGACTCCTGAGGGGTTTCTTGCGCAGTTGTCCGGTTGTGGAGCGCAGCTCGTGCCGCATCAGCAGACCAAGCCGGGTTGGTTGCCGGCGCAACTCGGTGCGGCCCGCGAAGTGTGGGTGACCGAGGACAGCATTTCGATGATCTTCGAGGCGCTCACGGCCGGCGCGCGCGTGGGCGTGTTGCCTTTGCCCGTGCAAAACCCGCGTGCGCGCACGGTGAAAGCAGTGCGAGAGCTGATGGCGGAGGGTTATGTGCGTCCTTTTGCGGAATGGGTGAAGAACCCCGCAGGATGGGGAGCGCCGCCGGTGCTGCATGAAACCGCACGCTGCGCCGAACTGATCATCAACCGTTTCTTCGCATGAAGATCCTGCAAATCCTGCCTGAACTCAACTCCGGTGGTGTCGAGCGTGGCACCTTGGAAGTCGCACGGGCTCTCGTTCAGGGAGGTCATCAAGCGGTGGTGGTTTCCAACGGCGGCCGGTTGGTCGATGAACTACAGCGCATCGGCGCGCGGCACGTGACGCTGCCGGTTCACCGCAAGAGCTTGGGGTCCCTGCTGCAAGTGCGTGCGCTACGGAGAGTCTTCGAGCAGGAGAAGCCCGATATCGTCCATATCCGCTCGCGCGTGCCCGGGTGGATCGCGTGGTTGGCCTGGCGGGGCATGGACCCGTTGACACGCCCGCGTCTGGTTTCAACCGTGCACGGGTTTTATTCGGTCAACGCATATTCCAAAATCATGACCTGCGGCGAGCGGGTGATCGCGGTGTCGGAGAGCATCCGCGCCTATATTCGCAAAAACTATCCCAAGGTGGAGCCGGACCGGATCACGGTCATTCACCGGGGCGTCGATCCGGTGTCATATCCGAATGGATACGCCGCGCCGGCGGATTGGGTCGAGGGTTTCGAGCGGGAGTTTCCCGCGGTGCGCGGGCGGATGCTGGTGACATTGCCCGGACGCATCACGCGCTGGAAAGGCGCTTTTGATCTGGTGGAGATTATCGGCCGGTTAAAACAATCGGGGCTCCCGGCGCACGGTTTGCTCGTGGGGGAAACGCATCCAAAAAAACGCGCGTTTGAACGGGAGTTACGCGCCAAAATCGCCGCGCGCGGGCTGGAGGCCGACATCACATTTACGGGGCCGCGAGGGGATTTGCGCGAAATCATGGCGATCTCGCGAGCGGTGCTCTCGCTCTCGTCGGACCCGGAGGCGTTTGGTCGCGTGACGCTGGAGGCGTTGATGCTCGGACGACCGGTGTTGGCTTACAATCACGGAGGCGTGGCGGAGCAGTTGGCTGTCATGTTGCCCGAAGGCGGCGTGCCGCCGAACGATTGGGAAGAAGTCGCGCGCCGGCTGGAGTCGTGGTTGCGCACGGCGCCGCCCCTGCCCAAGCCGGACGGACAGTTCTCACTGGATAATATGCTTCAACGCACGTTGGCCGTGTATGCGGACGTGCTGAGGGCGCGGCGCGCGGATTAGCGAAAGCGCAGTTTGCGGAAGAGCTTCTTGAGCAAAAACGGAATGGCCTGAATCGGACGGCTGTTGCGAGCGGCGCGGCGGCCAAGCAATTTTCCGTAGGTCCCGCGAGCGGCGGTGGATGGAGTCGGGGCGCAATGATGTGGCTCAATCAAGCGGGAAAGCACCGCGAACAAGTTGTAGTCCTGCAGCACGCGCCGGCGGGCCTCGATGATGGCGGGCAGGCGGCGTTCGTATTCTTTTGAGGCGATCGCGTCGGAGATAATTTTCGCGGCCGAGTCCACGTCATGCGCGTCGATCCGGATAAAGCTGTCGGCGGGGAAATACGCCTCGGCGTTCGGGCAACCGTAGTAGATGGGCAGGCAGCCGGCGAGGAAGGCGTCGGCGAGTTTTTCGGTCCAGTGATGTGGAGCCAGTTCGTTTTCGAAAACCAGATGATAACGGTAAGGCTCAAGCGCCTCGGCCTTGTCCTCCATCGGTCGCACGCCATGGCCGTAAATTTGCAAGCCCGGCAGGCGTTCGCGCAACGCGTGCGTGAAATCATAGCGCAGCCGGTGAAGCGTGTGACGCTGCCGTTTGCTGGAGCACACGGTCGAAAAGTCCGCAGTCTTGGTCGGAAGTGTCGCCGCAATCCCGTCGTAGTCGCGCAGGTGTTCACCCTGTAGCCCGTAATACCACAGCAACGTGGACGGGTGATAAACGCGAGAGGGGTGCGGAAGATCGCGCGCGGACTGGCTTGTGATTACGTGGCCGAATTGGGAGGTGTAAACGGGTTCGTAGCTCTTGATCGAGGCGGGCTCGTTGGTGACGAGAATCGTGCGCCCGGGCGGGCAGGCCAGGATTTCGTCAGCGTGAGACCTGGGTAAATCGTCATAAACGACCAACCAGTCGTAAGTCCGGGTATCCTTGCCCGGCACGAATCGACAACGTCCCCATACGCCGGAGCGATTCGGAGTCATCCGCAGCCATTGCACGCTGTCCTGAGCACTGTAATGCTTGGTGACGAATTTGACCGTGAGCTGTGGGAGTGGCACGAGGATGAAGAGGGCGAGGGGGTTACCGGCCGGCCAGCGCTTGGGCGTAAACTGCCTCGATGCGCGGGGCGGTGTGCTCCAAGGAAAGCTCGCGCGCGGCAAAGGCAAAAACCGGGGCAAACTCGGCGGCTAACGACGCACGACGATCGAGAGCCCGGTTGATGGTTTTGGCCAACGCCGGCGCGTCCTCGACTGGGCATAGGCAGGACGGCGGCAAAATATCCTCCACTCCGGCCACACGGGTGCCGACCACCGGACGTTCAAGGTGCAGCATCTCGACCAGCGCGAACGGAAAGCCTTCGTTGCGCGAGGAGATCACCATCAAATCGGCGAGTCGGGTGAGACGGCTGACGTCGTTACGGAAACCCGCGAACCACACGCGATCGGACACGCCGGCGGTGCGAGCCCGGGTCTCCAGCTCCGCGCGCAGGCGACCGTCGCCGATGATCCAAAGGCACGCGTCCACCGTGCGCAGGGATTCCAATAAAATATCAAATCCCTTCGCCGGCACCAGCCGGCCCACGGCCGCCAGAATCGGACGGCTTCCGCCGAGAAACGGCAGATCGGTTTCGGCGAGAGCGTTGGTCTCCGGTTCGCTTTGCACGGCGCGCGGAATCGCGTTCCAGATGACGTGGTGCGGGATGTCGCCGAGGCACGAACCGGCGCGCTGGCTGACCGCGATGACTTGGTCGAACGGCTTGAACACGCGCACGGAGCGCTTGGTGTTTTGCACCGTCGCGACCGTGGCGGCGGGTGGAAGAAAGAACCGCAACGCATTGACCAATGCGGCCGCTTTGTTGGCGTGCGCATGGATGATGTCCGGACGATAAGCGCGGATCGCCCGCGCCAGTTGCCAGAGCAACAGCGGGTCGCGGCGGCTGCGTTGCATCGGTAGCGACACGCGATCAACGGAGGCGTCGAGCCGCTCCAGAACCAGCGGCGCTGCGGCCAGTCGCACCTCGTGCGTCGCCGCCTGCGTGCGGACAAGCTCCACCACGCTGCGCTCCAGTCCGCCCCATTCGCTGTCAGTGGCAACTATGTGGAAAATTTTCATCCGGCGGCTGCATTAAGGCTTCTCAACCCGTTGAAACCAGCCCGAAATCTGTGGGTCCCCATGAATGATCGTCCGACGGCTCCGCGCCCTTTCCGTATCTTGCACTGCGCCTGTTTTCATCATCGAAAATATTCAGCGTGGTATCCGAGCATTGATCAAAAGCTGACCAACGGGTTCATCCGCAACGGGCATTCGGTGGAGACGTTTTCGTATCGCGACATCGCCAAAAACGAAGCATGGTTTCCCTCGAAAAAGCTGGGTGCCGGTCGCGCCAACTTGCGACTCGCCGAGGCCTGCGCGAATTACGAGCCCGACCTTTTATTACTTGGGCACAGCGAGATTATCCGCAGTGAAACCATCACGGCGATCCGTCGCCGTCATCCGCGTTTGAAGGTGGCGATGTGGTATTGCGACCCGTTGTGGGTGCCTGAAAAGATGGCGTTGGTGAAGCGCTGGGCGCGCGTGTGCGACGTAGTGTTCACGACTTCGGGCGGACCGTGGCTGGAGGAGATTTCGCGCGAAGGGGCGGTGGCGGCGCATTTCCCGAATCCGGTCGATGCGTCCATCGAAACCTACCGGGCGTTTGCAGCGCCCGACTGGGATCAGGATTTGTTTTTCGCGGGCACGGAGAAAGGCGAGCCCGGGCGCACTGCGTTGTTGGAGCAATTGCGCGGCGACACCGGTGGGCTTCGCTTTCGTATTCACAAGGCCTTCGGCCGGCCGCCGATCACAGGGCATGCATATTTCGCGGCGCTGTCACGGTCGCTGATGGGGCTCAATCTTAGCCGCCGCTCCGACGTGCCCTGGTATGCGTCGGATCGCATCGCTCATTTTATGGGCAACGGCGTCCTGGCGCTTACGCCGCGCACACCCGGGCTGACCGAGCTGTTTTCCGAGGACGCGATGGGCTGGTTCGGCTCTTATGACGAATTGCGCGCGTTGATTTATGATTTGGTCAAACGTCCCGAGGAAGCCCGTCGCCGAGCGGAAAAAGGCTGGGTGGAGGCTCAGGCGAAATGCGACACGCGACGAGTCACGGCATGGATGCTCGACCTGATCGAAGGCCGCGCACCGACGGACAATGTGCCGTGGGCGAACCAAGTGTTTCGCGGTTAGCTGAATCAGTCGAGTCGCAGGAATTTTCGCCACTTGGCCTTACGGCGTTCGCTGCGGGTTTTGCGCGGGGCGACGGCGGCGGGAGGGGCGGGTAACGCGGCGATGGCCACACCGGCCGCAATCGGGTCGTATTTTGCGTTGAGCACGTTGATCAGCCAGAGATCGGTCCAGCGCTCCCAAGCATCTTTGTTGCCCCAGTAATGGACGAAGTGGTCGCCGATAGCCTCGAGCCGGCCGGTGGCTTGGGCGGCGAGCGAAAACGCCAGTTGCTCCTTGAGGCGCGTGCGCGGTGACAGCCCGAGCGCGGTCATCGCATCCACCGCATTCAGGACGTTTTCGACCAGCTCGCGGTCTTTCGGGTGAACGCCGAGCAGGCCGGCGTTCCACATGATCGAATCGTCACGCAACGCGAGGCCGCCGGCCAGCGAGTGGTTGAGCAGGCGTTTGCTGTATTCGCGGCGCTCCTTGGTTTGATTGTCGCAGACCCGGTATTCCGGGCAGTGCATGAAAAACGCGCCCGCTTGCAACCGCGCTTCGAGCGCGAGCGGATCGTCCGTGCACAGCGTGTCGGAATCGAGGTAAAACACCGCCTCGCCCGGGTGGCGGTCGAGGTGGTGCAACAGCAGGCACGGTTTGGCCCGGAAGAAAAAGCGCTCCGGTCCGATCCACTCCGCCAGCAGAGCGGGGGCGAGTTTTTCCACCTGTGCGAAGCCCCTGAGCCAAACATAACGGGAGGGTTGATCCGTATAGACGACGATCTTGGCGCGCCCCTGTGAGCGTCCCAGAACGGAGCAGATGGCCAGCGTGGCTTGTTTCCAAAACACCGGGTCTTCGCCGGCCACCAAAAATATCCACCGCACCACGGGAAGGTCGTTCATGTGTGCGAGCAAACAGAGGCGCCGCCGCGCTTCGTGGCAACCCCGGGATTCGCCGCACCAATCTCCGGGGTGGCGTGCTGTTTCGGTTTCCGCTTGTCGGTGAAGAGGCCGGGAGCATGCTGCCAGCCCATGTCTAGTGTCGAACCGGTTAACATCATTTGCCTGAAGTGGGGCACGCTCTACCCTGCATTTTATGTAAATCGTCTTTATGCGGGCGTGAAAAAACACCTGAAGCGCCCGTTTCGCTTCATCTGTGTGACGGAAAAACCGGAGGGCCTGCACCCCGGCGTGGAGGCGATGCCCTTCAACTTGCCCAAAGGAATGCCGGAACGTTTGCGGATGGGATTCTGGACCAAGCTGGCGGTCACGGCGGACGACTTCGGCGACTATCGGGGCCCCACGCTGTTTCTGGATATTGACCAGGTGATCACGGGTCCGCTCGATGTGTTTTTTGATTACAAACCGGGGCGCAATTGCATCATCCACAATTGGCTCTCGTGGCATAAAACGCTGTTCCGGCCGGCGCCGAACATTGGCAACTCGTCGGTGTTCCGCTTCGAAGCCGGCAAGTCCCGGTATATTTTCGACAAGTTCGAACAAGAGTGGCCACGGGCTCTGGATCGCACGCAATTCCGCACCGAGCAGGCCTTTTTGACTTACGCGATGGGCGATAACCGCGAGTGGTGGCCCTCCGAGTGGGTGCGCAGTTTCAAGCGGCATAGTATTCCCGCATTTCCGCTCAATCTGGCGACCCCACCTGTCCTGCCCGCAGATTGTCGCATCATGTGTTTCCATGGCGAGCCACACCCCGAGGTTGCCATGGAAGGTTACGACGGTGGCGGCCGCCTCTATCGCCGCACGAAGCCCGCGCCTTGGATTCGGGAGCACTGGATCGATAACGAGCGCGGCATGCTGTCTTTATAGCCCCAAACTTCGTGTATGAAAACCTTGGAACAAAGAATTCCTTATCAGATCAACGCCGAATACCTTATCGGCAACTTGATTGAAAAGGCTCAACCTGCCGCCATCGGCAAGATTGGCGGCACCGAGGGCAAGGCGCTCGCGATTGGACGGAATCGGTTCGTGCGCACACTGCGCCCATCTAAAGTGGCTCGCCGTATGCAGAGCCTGTATGAGCTGTCCGGCGTATATCCTAACACACCGGCCACGTTTGATGCATTTATTGATTTTTTCGGAGGAAAAATCTTACCAGAAGTAGACTATTTGGCGAAATGGCGGGGCGAAGACGACGAGGCGTTGAGGCATACATACGGACTTAAGGCGGAATGGTTGCCACCTGAAACCTTGTCCACTTTGCCTGAACGGTGGTGGCTATCTCTTCGTGGCAAGCGCGTCGTCGTGATTTCCCCCTTTAAAGCTAGCCTCCTACGCCAAATTGACCGGCTAGCTGAAGTCTGGCCGCGTGGCGATCTCCCTCTTGGTTCCGGTCAAGTGCGGATCATACAATCACCATTTCACGCCCACCTTGCGCCGCCTCGATTCGACTCTTGGTTTGAATCCCTGAAGCACCTTGAGCAGGAGCTGGCTCGTGAACCCTATGACGTTATGCTGGTGGGGGCCGGTGCATGGAGCCTGCCACTTTGCGTGGCTGCCAAGCGTAGTGGGCGTGTGGGTATACACTTGGGAGGCGTGCTACAGCTTCTCTTCGGAATCGTGGGTTCGCGCTGGAACAAGGATAAAAACCCCATTCGCGCCCGCAGTGACATATCTTCACTCTTTAATGATAGCTGGATAGCCCCCGACTTGGCCGATACGCCTGAAGCCATCAAGCGAGCGTCCTCTCTGTTTCGAGCTGATTGCCAATATTGGTGACAGGCGAGACGGGCAGCGGGATTTTCAACCGAACGAAGGATTTTTACACACCAAGTTGTTCGAGCATCGCTCTCGTTGCGGTCAATTAGTCTCTTTATAAAGAGCGGACATGCGCTTCGTTATGAGGTGAGCGGCCCTGTAATTCTTTTTTCGGCTTAAAAAAGAAAAGATCTTTGTCCGGGGCTTTCCGTAGATGAGCATATGGGGCTGTAGTAAACCCTTACCATAGCTGAATTGCTTTACCAGCAGCATGAGAACTTCCGGCAAATCGACGCGAAAGACATTGAACGCGTGGTCGCGCCAACTCGCGACATTGTAGTAACCATCAAAACATACGTCATCAACCACTCGCATCTTACCCGACGCAGCACAGACTCCTGCCACATAGAAAGGGAGAGCGAGATTGGTCAGGGGAGCAGTAAACTCCTCAACGGCCCGAACCGCAGTATTTCGAGAGTAGATGCACGCAGTAATAAACATCATGGAACCATAATGATATCGAAAGCATGCCTCAAAACAATCTCGGCCGTATGGAAAACGGGATCCCAGTTCTCTGGGAAAGGCAGCCGGCGCGATTTCCTTTTCTCTCAAACCATCATACGGTCGGTAATTAAGCGCTACCAGCTGGCAGTCGTTTTCGCGATCTAGGATCTCCCATAAACGATCCAGTGCAGTCCTAGAGACCGCGTCATCGTCACCCATCACCCAAACATGCTTGGTAACGGCAGCCTTGAGGCAGCTAATATAATTCCCTATAAGCCCCAGATTACGTTCATGTCGGTAATAGGTTAACCGCCCGTTGAATTTAGGCAGCCACTTTGCCATAACCGTCGGAGTTGCATCAGTTGATGCATTATCGTGGACGCGGATAATCAGCTCGGGATAACGAGCAGCCCATTCCGCCAGCCTGCCTAAACAAGCATCGAGTTTGCTTGCGCGATTCCAAGTGGGAACTGTAATAGTAAGTGAAGGCATTAGCGAAGATGAGTAAATAGGGTCATATCATATGCCACCGAGGTATTGGCCGTGAGGGGAGCGGGTATGAATTAAACGTTATCCTTAACCTCTGCGGTCGTATGCAGACGTTGATTGTTGTAGAGGTCGCGATAGATAGAACTGGTTTTATACACACTATCGTGAGGCCCGTCGGAGACGATGTGCCCCTGCTCAAACACAAGGATCCGGTCGGCGTGCCGGATTGAGCTGAAGCGGTGGGCGATCATGAAAGTAGTGCGTCCTTGCACCAACTCGGAGAGCGCTTTCTGGACCAAGGTTTCGCTTTCCGTATCTAACGCGCTGGTGGCTTCATCCAAGATCAGGATGGGAGCGTTTTTCAAGAAGGCGCGGGCGATCGCGATGCGCTGGCGTTGTCCGCCTGACAGGCTCGCGCCGCGTTCGCCGACCAAGGTGTCGTAACCGAGCGGTAGTGATTCGATGAAGTCTGCGATACAGGCCTTCCGGGCGGCGGCCCGCACCTCGATGTCATCGGCGCCAAGACGGCCGACGCGAATGTTGTCCGCTATGGTCGCGTTGAAAAGAACGGGCATTTGCGGAACGATCGCGATCCGATCGCGCAGTTCGGCTTTGTCCATATTGCGCAGATCAACTCCACCGAGCAGGATACGTCCTTCGGACGGATCGTAGAACCGCGGGATCATGGAGATGAACGTCGATTTGCCGGCCCCGCTTGCACCGACCAAGGCCACGGCTTCTCCGGGAGCGATGGCAAGGGCCACCTTGTGCAGCGCGGGCGCCGAACGAGACTCGGACGCGACGTAAGCAAACGTCACATTTTCAAAACTCAGCGTCAATGGGGCGGCGGGAAAAGCGATGGGCTTGACCGGCGGAGGCACGGTATCCTCGGCATCGAGAATGTGCTCCAGGCGTTCGAGCGAGGCGTCGCCGATTTTGATCAACGCGTGGATGTTGCTCAGCTTTTTGACCGGCTCGTAGGCCATGTAGAGCGCCAGCGCCAGCGCGCTGAACGTGGCGAAATCCATGCCGTTGCGCGTGCCGAAATAGAGAGCGGCAACGAAGCCGCACACCGAGACAAACTCGATGGCGGGAGTGACCGCGGACTGATATTTTACGCTCTTCAGGGAGAGTTTGAAGATCGCCTGAATACGTTCGCGGAAGCGCGTCTTTTGCTGCTCTTGAAGATTGTAGGCTTGGATCTCCAGTGGAGATTGCAGCGTCTCGGTGATCACGGCGGACAGCTCACCGCCTTGCTGGGCGATAAGACGGGATTTTTTGATGAGATGTTTGGCGGCGATGCGGATGGGCAGCACGCAGAGCGGCACGCTCAAGATTGCGATCAACGCAAACAAGGCGCTGCGCTCGGTAGCAGAGAGATAAATGAGGTAGCCAAGGGCCGAGATCAACGTGAGCGGCTGCTTGATGATCTCACTGCTCACGTTGACGATCACGTTTTTGAGCTGATCGGTGTCGGTGATCAGACGGGCGGCCAAGTCGCCGGATTTGTTGCGCTGGTAAAACGCCAGCGGAAGCTCTTGCAGGCGTTCGAACACTTGCTGGCGCAAACCGTCGAGGATGCGGAAACCGGCCGCACTGATCAGGTAGCGATTTGCAAAGGCGCTCAATCCACGAACGAGAAAAATCACCGGCAGGGCGAGGCAGGCCACGATCAGCAATTTATCGGCATAAACTTCGCCAAACATGCGTTTGGCGAAGGCGATCACGGCGGGAGACGCCTCGTCTTCTTTGCCAAAGAAAATCGGCAGCATGGTCTTGAACATCACCGGCAGGCCCACGCCGCTACTGATCGAATAGGCGGCACCGGCCAGAAGACCGCCGATAAACTGCCACCGAGCCGCCTTCAGATGATGAAGGTGGCGAAAATACCGCCGGATTCCGGGGTTCGAGTGGGTGACGGGCGACTTCATTATAAGGGTCTGGAAAAGCGGCAGAGTGCGAAGCCGGCTTCTTCATGGAAAGGATATTATCCGCGCGAGCGAGGGAAGGCGCGGCGGGTTCGCGCTATTTTTGTGTTTATCACGGGGCGTCGCGTTGTTGTTGTGGTTAACACTCATGCTCGATCCCAAGCTTCTCCGCGAGTCACCCGATGTAGTCCGGGCGGCAATCACCAAAAAACACCTCTCGGTCGATGTTGACGCGGTTCTCGCCCTAGACACCGACTGGCGCAATCGCCTGCAACAGGTCGAATCTCTCCGCGCCGCTCAAAAAGCCGCGAACACCGAAATGGCCAAGCTGCCCAAGGGTTCGCCTGAATTCATTGCCAAGGTTCAGGAGATGAAAGCCGTCTCGATCCAGGTGAAGGAAGGCGAGGTCGCGCTCAAAGAAATCGAGGAGCGGTTGAAGCAGGCGATGATGACGCTGCCCAACATCCCGCATGCGTCCGTGCCGGAAGGGCGCACACCTGAGGACAACGTGGTCTTTGCAACGTGGGGCGATATCGCCGCGCTTTCGCCGGACGCGAAGGCGCACTGGGAAATCCCTGGTTTCGAAAAACTGTTCGACTTTGCCCGTGGTTCGAAAGTCACCGGTGCGGGTTTTCCGTTTTACGTCGGCGACGCCGCCCGATTGGTGCGCGCGCTGCTCCACTTCTTCTTGGATGAAGACGGCAAGGCCGGCTATGTGGAGGTGAACCCGCCCATTTTCGTCAACGCCGCCAGCGCCACCGCGACGGGCCAGTTGCCCGACAAGGAAGGCCAGATGTATGAGGCCGTTGCCGATGGCTTCTATGCCGTGCCGACCGCCGAGGTGCCGCTTACGAATTTTTTCCGCGACGAGATCATCGACGAGGCGGATCTGCCGGTGAAGCGCTGCGCCTACACTCCATGTTTCCGTCGCGAGGCGGGAAGCTATGGCAAGGATGTGCGCGGGCTGAACCGTCTCCATCAGTTCGACAAGGTCGAGCTCCTCAAGTGGGTTCATCCCTCGACCAGTTATGCCGAACTCGATGCATTGCGCGGCGATGCCGAGAACCTGTTGCGCAAGCTCGGCCTGCCTTACCGCGTGCTGCTCATGTGCGGCGGTGATCTCGGTTTTTCGCAGTCGAAAAAATACGATCTTGAAGTTTGGTCGGCCGGCCAGAAGCGCTGGTTGGAGGTGTCGAGCTGCTCGAATTTCGAGACGTTCCAAGCTCGCCGTGCGCAGATCCGTTTCCGCAACGCCGAGGGCAAGCCCGAGTTGGTGCACACGCTCAATGGCTCCGGTCTCGCCGTGCCGCGCGTGTTGGCCGCATTGATGGAAAATAACCTTCAGGCGGATGGTCGTGTGAAAATCCCGGCGGTGCTCGTGCCGTATTTCGGCAAGGAGTATCTCACGTTTGCGTGAGGCAAGTAGCGCAGGCGTCCAGACTGCCTTCCGTTTCGACAGCAGGCTGGAAGCCTGCGCTACTTCAGACCATGCCGCGCCCGCCAAAAATCGACTGGCCTCGCGTCGCCGAAGCATTGGCGGCGCGTTTCCCTCGCAAGTCACTGCATCCATCGGTGCTCGCATGGGCCGAGTCCGGCAGTGAAGCGGCACAGCGCTCGTGGGCGGTTGGTTTTTCAGGCGGAGCCGATTCGCTCGCGCTTCTCCTTCTGCTATGGGCGCACTGGCCTGAGCGCCGGAAACGACTTGTTGCGTTGCACTTTGATCATCGTCTGCGCGGGCGCGCCTCGACGGCGGATGCCCGGTTTTGCGCGAGTGTGTGTGAAGCGCTCAATGTGCGTTATGTCGGCGGGGTTTGGGCTTCTGCCCGGAAAGGGGCCAGCGAGGCCGAGGCGCGCACGGCGCGTTTTGCGTTTTTCCAACGTGAACTCGGGCGGCGTCGCATTCGCGCGCTGTGGCTGGGGCACCAGCAAGACGATATTGCCGAGACGATTCTCATGAGACTCGCGCGTGGCAGCGGCACCGCCGGACTGGCTGCGCCGCGTCCGCTGCAACTCATGCCTGCCGGTCGCGTGCATGTGCGGCCTCTGCTTACTTTAAAGAAGAGCGAACTCACCACGGCTTTGCTAAACGCAGGCGCAATCTGGCGCGAGGACGCGAGCAACGAAACCACGGATTATTATCGTAATCGTATCCGGCACGGTGCCTTGCTGCAGTGGTGTGCGGCGGCCGAGGGACGTGATGCACTGGGGGGCGCCGCGCTGTCGCGGGAGTTGCTCGAAGAGGATGACTCGGCGCTGGAGGCTTGGGTGGATGAGTTGAATCTATTGTCCGCTGACGGACGTCAGCTGGGCGTGAAAGCGCTTCACGGTAAACCGCGTGCGGTGGTGCGTCGGGCCTTGCACCGCTGGTTGGTGAGACAAAGCGACATCGGCGATTTGTCGCGCCAAGGCTTTGTGGGGCTGCTCGCGGCGGTGGAGAAGGGGGCTTTTACCCGTTTTAGCCTGGGTCGCAGTGGTTTTGCGGTGATTCGCAAGGGCACCTTGATTTTTGAGGCAAAACCCTCGGTTTGACGGATGTCGGGAATGTGGTTCGAATCCTTCGTCAAACCGAAAGGCGCCCAATTGACTTATCCGGGGGAACCCGCACGGTTATCCCCTAGTCCAAATCGTAATGCCTGATCTCAAAAACGACACCAAGCGCCGCCCTCTCAAAAACCTGCCCCCGGACCGTTTCCCGCTAAAGGTTTCCCTGATCTGGCTCTCCATTCTCGCTGCCGTTCTGTTGCTGTTCTATTTCAGCCCGCCTCGCAACACCGCGCCTGCCGAGCTTAAGATTCAACAGGTCATCGAATTGGCCAATGAGGGTAAAGTTGTCTCCGGTGTCATTCGCTACGACGTCGCTTACGGACGCAACGGAGCCGTCATCACCGGCAAGGTCAAAGAGCCCACGCTCGACATCGAGAATGGTGCCAAAACCGACCAGTTCCGTGCCGCCGGTAACTTGACTGAGGCCAGCTTGGACAGCTTACAAAAAACCAAGGTCTTCGAAGAGCCGCCGGTATCCACTAACGTCTCGAGCGTCTTGCTCAACCTCCTGCCGATCCTGCTCATCATCGGCCTGCTCTACTTCCTCTTCGTTCGCCAGCTCCGCCAAGCCGGCCGGGGCGCGATGAATTTTGGCAAGAGCCGCGCCAAGATGCTCGCCCGCGACCGCGACAAAATCACGTTCGGTGAAGTCGCTGGTTGCGACGAAGCCAAGGAAGAGGTGTCCGAGGTCGTCGAGTTCCTCAAGGACCCCAAGAAGTTTCAAAAAATGGGCGGCAAGATCCCGAAGGGCCTGCTCCTCGTCGGTCCTCCCGGCACGGGTAAAACGCTCCTCGCCAAGGCGGTCGCCGGCGAGGCCGACGTGCCATTCTTTAGCATTTCCGGTTCCGACTTCGTCGAAATGTTTGTGGGCGTCGGTGCGAGCCGCGTCCGTGACATGTTTGAGCAGGGTCGCAAGAACGCGCCTTGCATTATCTTCATCGACGAAATCGACGCGGTGGGCCGCCAGCGTGGCGCCGGTCTCGGCGGTGGTAACGACGAACGCGAACAGACGCTCAACTCCATGCTCGTTGAGATGGACGGCTTCGACACCACCGAGGGTGTCATCATCATCGCCGCAACCAATCGCGCCGACGTGCTCGACCAGGCGCTCCTGCGTCCGGGTCGCTTCGACCGCCAAGTCTACGTCGATCTGCCCGATGTCGTCGGCCGCGAACAGATCCTCCGCGTTCACGCCCGCAAGATCACGCTCGCCGACAACGTTGACCTCAACGTGATCGCCCGCGGCACGCCCGGTCTTTCCGGCGCCGATCTTGCAAATCTACTCAACGAAGCCGCGTTGCTCGCCGCCCGTCGCAACAAGAAGAAGGTCGAGATGATCGACGTGGATGACGCGCGCGAAAAAGTTCAATTCGGTCGCGAACGCCGTCGCGTGATGGACGACCGCGAGAAGAAGCTCACCGCCTACCATGAGGCCGGCCATGCCATCGTGCAGGCCGTGTTGGATGACGGCACCGTGCCCGTGCACAAGGTCACGATCATTCCGCGCGGCCGCTCGCTGGGCAGCACGATGTTCATCCCTAAGAAGGATCTGCTCACGCAGGAAAAGAGGCGCATGCTCAGCCAGATCGCCATGGGCATGGGCGGTCGCATCGCCGAAGAACTCGTCATGGACGACGTCAGCAGTGGCGCTTACGGCGACATCAAGCATGTCACCAAGATCGCCCGCCACATGGTGTGCGACTGGGGCATGAGTTCGCTTGGCCCGATCGCTTACGGCGACAATCAGGACACGGTGTTTCTTGGTCGCGAGATCGGCCGCAGCCATACCTACAGCGAGGAAACCGCTCGCAAGATCGATGCTGAGATCACGCGCATCATCACCGAGCAATACGCTCGTGCCACGGAGATCATCAGCACGCATCGCCCCGTGCTCGACAAGATCGCCGAGGCGCTCCTCGAATATGAAACCATCGAGGGCAAACACGTGATGGAAATCCTCCAGACGGGCGCGATGATTTCGCCGGTCATCCGCGAGTTGCCGCCCGCGTTGCCACCGCGTGCCGATGACAAGGACAAGGGCGTTAAAAAGCCCAAGGATGCTTCGGAAGGCTTGGGCGGGGCACCTGCCCCGTCGCCGGCCTGAGATAACGGTCGGACGTCCTGCTCTTAGTCGAGGCGCGGAGGTTTTCCCTCTGCGCTTTTTTTTCGAGTAGCGCAGGCTTCCAGCCTGCCTTCCGTTTCGACAGCAGGCAGGCAGCCTGCGCTACTTTTTCGCCCATGTCCTCCATCGCCTATTCCGTCCTCGGTCATCGCGCGCATCCCCCGACCATTGCCCGTTTGATGACGTTGATGCTGGAGAATCCCAAGCTGCTCTCCATCGCGGCCGGGTTTACCGATACATCCTCATTGCCGGTCGCTGCCGTGCAGGCCGCCGCGGATACGTTGGCCAGGCGCGATGGCGATCCCGAATACCTGCAATACGGCACAAACCAAGGCCGTCCCAAATTGCGGACGTTGCTCGCCGACCGGTTGCTGGCGATGGAAACGCCTGCCGATGCCGATGTGGTTCGAAAGAATTTTTTCATCACCAACGGCTCCCAACAGGCGCTCTACCTCGCGATGCAGGTGCTGTGTGATCCGGGTGACATCGTGCTCGTGGACCGGCCCAGTTACTTCGTGTATCTGGAGATGTTGGTGGGCCTCGGTGTGCAGGCGCGCTCGATGCCGGTCGATGCCGCGGGAAAGATCGATGGGCCTGCGTTGCGCGCCCTGCTGGCCGGCATGCGTGAGCGGGGAGAGCTTTCACGACTGAAGGCGGTTTATTTCGTCAGCTATTTTTCAAATCCATCGGCGCGCAGCCTCGATGAAGTCGAGAAAAACGGCATCGCGGAGGCGTTGACGGATGCGGGGGCGATTGTGCCTGTTTTGGAGGATGCGGCGTATCGAGATCTCTATTACGAACAGCCGCATGCGGCGCGCAGTGTGTTGAGTCTTTCGGCGTGGGCGGCGTTTCCGAAGATCTACACATCGACTCTGACCAAGCCGTTCGCGACGGGCCTCAAGGTGGGTTATGGCACGTGTTCGGATTCAGGATTGCTGGCGAAGATGCTCCACGTGAAAGGCCATCACGATTTCGGGACGACCAACTATAATCAGGCGATCATGGAAGTGATTTTGGCTCAGGGCGGTCTTGATGCGCAACTCGCGGTGATCCGGCCGGGCTATGAGCGCAAAATGCGAGCCCTTCACGGGGCTTTGACCGAGGCCGGGCTGCCTGCGCTGGGCTGGAGTTGGTCGGTGCCGGGCGGAGGGCTTTATTTGTGGCTGACCGCACCGGCGTCACTCGACACAGGACTGGACTCGGCGTTTTGCCGCGCGTGCGTCGAGGCGGGCGTGCTCTATGTGCCGGGAGATTTGTGCTTCGGTGATGATGCACCGAAAAACTGCGCCCGACTCAGTTTCGGCGTGCTCGGTGAAGCTGATCTGGTCGAAGCCGGGCACCGCTTCGCGGGGGTGGCGAAGCGGTTTGCGTAAGGTGCGCAGGCTTGGGGGCGACGGATGCTCACGTATATTTCGCCTTCAACGCCGTGCCCTTTTTCGCGCTCTGCACGGCGAGATCCAGGATGTGGATCGGGCGGCGTGACCACTCTGCGGTGATGACGAGAGCCTTCTTGTGCACGAGGTGGTCGCGCACGTTTTCGTAGTAGCGTTCGCCTTCGTCCTTGGGGCAGGGAATCTGCGTGGTGATCACCTGACCGTCTCGGTGCTGGTAGAGTTTGACGTGATTCCATTCCAGCACGAGCGAGCCGGTCGTGCCGGTGATTTCAAGCATGCCCTCTTTGGCCTTCGAATCGAGCTGGGTGATCGAAAGCGTGAGCCACTGGCCGCCTTTGAAGCGCACCACGGCAAAACCTTCGTCCTCGTTGGCGTCGTTTTTCCAGGCGGTCTGCGGAGCCCAGAATCCCTCGTGGGCGAAGCCGCTCACTTCGGTAACCGGCGCCTCGATGAGCTGGAGCGAGTATTCGAGGAGATGAACGCCCCAGTCGTAAAGGATTCCGCCCGAGATGCTGCGGCTCGTGCGCCACCAGTCGCCGGGTTTGCCGTAGCCGCCCATGTGGGCCTCGATGCGCACCACGTTGCCGATGACGCCTTGTTTTTTGATGAGATCAAGGGCTTGGAGGATGCGACCGTCCCAGTGGCGGTTGTGATAAGTGGAGAGCATCACGCCGGCCTTCTTCGCGGCGGCAATCATTGCATCGACTTCCTTGGTGGTGATGGCGAGGGGCTTTTCGCAGACCACGTGGCGGCCGGCGCGCAGGCATTGAAGGGCGAGCGGCGCGTGCGTGCTGTGCGGAGTGATGATGACGACGAGGTTCACCGCCGATTTTTTCAACATGGCGGCGACCGACGAATAAGCTTCGATCCCGGGGAAATCCTGGGTGGCGACGGCGAGTCGGGTGGCGTCCACCTCCGCGACAGCGACGGGCGTCATACCCGCGGCCTGCATCTGCTGGAGGTGCGCGCGGCCCATGTTAAAGGCGCCGCCGTAGCCGACGACGCCGACTTTGATTTCGGAGGGTTTCTTGTAGGTTTTCATGAAGCGGAAAATAAGAGGACACCGACGGCCCCGAGAGGCGAGGGCGGGTCGGGGGTTCGCGGGTGGTCTTAACGCAAGGATTGGATTTTTACCGATAATTATTCGGTGGGCTGCTTGCTTTTTTGATAAGGAGGCTAACTATTAGCTCCCTTATTGGTTTTGGTTACTATCGATCTTCATTAACAACACCGTGCAACGCCTCGTCCTCAAAGAACTCCCCCGTTACGAATGCCTCGTTGAGGCATCGAAGCAGTTTCCCGATCTTCAGCCGGCGGCATGCGAGGCGTTTATGCATCTTATTCGCGCCGGCGAGGAGGTGATGCGGGTGATGAACGCCCACTTCGCCGCGCATAACATCACGCAGGGTCGTTTTCTTGTGATGATGCTTTTGTTGGAGAAAAAGGGAGATTGCCCGCAGGCGACCACCCCCGCTGAACTTGCCGACCTGGCCTCGGTTTCTCGTGCGACGATCACGGGCTTGTTGGACACGTTGGAACGCGACGGCTTTGTTCGCCGCCAGCCGGATCCTTCAGATCGCCGCCAGATGTCCGTTCACCTGACGCCGAAAGGGCAGGAGTTCATGCATGGCATCCTTCCCGAGCATTTTCGGCTCATCACCCAGCTCATGGGTAACCTCTCGAATCACGAGCAACAGACGCTGTCGCGGTTGCTCACCAAGGTATCCGTGCAGGCGGCCAGCCTTGGGGCAGCAGGCGAATGATCTGACGGACTGAGTTCAATATTTCACATAATACGATCCTATCATGCTCAAAAAACTTATTTTCACCATCGTGGGACTTTTGCTGGTCCTGGGTTTGCTTGGCGGCATCAAGGGCCTCCAAATCGGAACACTCATTGCCGCAGGCAAGTCGATGTTGCCTCCGCCTACGTCGGTGACCACGGCAAAGGTGGAGCGCCAATCCTGGCTGCCTGCTTACAATGCGGTTGGAGACGTGGTTTCGGTGCAGGGTGTGACTGTCACGACCGAGGCGCCCGGCAAAGTTGTGGGCATCTCCTTCGAGTCAGGTTCATCGGTAAAGGTTGGCGACCTACTGGTGGAGTTGGATGTCTCCGCCGAGAAGGCGCAACTGGCCTCGGCTGCTGCCGCCGCCCAACTCGCTCGTGTTAACCTGCAACGTTCGCGCGAACTGCGGGCCAATCAAACCATCTCCCAGTCCGATCTCGACACGGTGGAGGCCCAAGCCAAGCAGGCCGAGGCGCAGATTGCCAATGTCGAGGCAGCCATCGCGAAGAAAATCATTCGTGCGCCTTTCGCCGGACGGCTCGGTTTGCGCATGGTCAACCTTGGCCAGTTCGTGGCTAGCGGCGAAGCTATTGTTTCACTCCAATCGGTAGATCCGGTCTATGTTGATTTCTACCTGCCGCAGCAGCGACTCGCCGACATCAAAGAGGGGTTCGGCGTTGAAGTATTCTCGGATACCGATTCGCAGAAGCTGTTCACTGGCAAAGTAACGGCGATTTCCTCCGCTATCGATGCGGCCACGCGCAACATCAAGGTGCGCGCCACTCTCGCCAACCCCGAAGGCTCGTTGCGTTCGGGCATGTATGTGAACACTCGCGTCATTCAACCCACGCCGCGCAACGTGATCGTGATTCCCGCCACGGCGGTGCTCTACGCGCCTTATGGGGATTCCGTTTTCGTCGCGCAAAAATCCGAAAAGGGCGACGGGCTGGTGGTCGTCCAGAAGTTCGTGCGACTGGGTGAAACCCGCGGCGATTTTGTTGAGGTGACGAAAGGCTTGGCGGAAGGTGAGGACGTTGTCAGCAACGGCGCGTTTAAGCTGCGCAATGGTGCCGCGGTCACGCTGCACAACGACCTCGCGCCCGAGGTCAAATTGGCTCCCACGCCCACCGATACCTGAGCGGTTCACGACGAGATCAGACCATGAAATCCATCAACTCAGCTTTTACGGACATTTTTATCCGGCGCCCGGTCCTCGCGATCGTGGTGAACTTGGTGATCATCATCGCCGGTATCCAAGCCTATAAAAGTCTCAACGTCCGTCAGTATCCGCGCAACGAAAACGCGGTGATTACCATCACCACGGCTTACATCGGTGCGAACGCCGACCTCGTGCGCGGTTTTATCACCACGCCGGTCGAGCGCGTAGTCGCTTCAGCCGATGGCATTGATTACATCGAGTCCACGAGCGCACAGGGGCTTTCGACGATCAAGGCCCACCTCAAGCTCAACTACGACGGCAACAAGGCGCTCGCGGAGATCAGCACCAAGGTTGATCAAGTGCGCGGTGATCTGCCGCCTGAGTCCGAGGTGCCGGTGCTCACCATCGAGACCGCTGACTCGCAACTGGCTTCGGCCTATCTGCGATTTACCTCCGATGTGCTCGCGGAAAACGAGGTGACTGATTACCTCGTGCGCGTCGTGCAACCCCGCCTGACCGCTGTGCCTGGCGTGCAGCGCGCCGATATTCTTGGCGGGCGCACCTTCGCGATGCGTGTCTGGCTCAAGCCTGATCGACTTGCCGCGCTTAATATCAGCCCTGCAATGATTCGTCAGTCACTGGCGAACAATAACTACCTCGCAGCCGTCGGTCAGACCAAGGGCGCATTGATCTCTGTGAACCTCACGGCCAATACCGACCTGCGTTCGGTTGAAGAATTCAAGAAGCTGGTCATTCGTGAGGAAAACGGTGCGATTGTGCGCCTCTCCGATGTTGCCGATGTCATGCTCGGAGCGGAGAACTACGACGTTGACGTGCGCTTCTCCGGTGCTCCATCGGTGTTCGCCGGTGTTTGGGTGCTGCCCAACGCCAACTCGCTGGATGTGATCAAGGGAATCCGGGCTGAAATGGATGCCCTTCAAAAGGACTTGCCCGTGGGCATGAAAGCGGGGGTTGCCTACGACTCCACGCTCTACATCGAGGATGCGATCAAGGAGGTCTATCACACGTTGGGAGAGACGCTCCTCATCGTGGTGGTGGTGATTTTCCTCTTCCTCGGTTCGATTCGCTCCGTGATCGTGCCGGTGGTGGCCATCCCGGTTTCCTTGATCGGTGCGGTGTTCCTGATGCAAGCCTTCGGTTTTTCGATCAACTTGCTCACGCTGCTGGCCATCGTGCTTTCGGTGGGTCTGGTGGTGGACGACGCCATCGTAGTGGTGGAGAATGTCGAACGACATCTGGCTGAAGGACTGGCACCCATTCAGGCTGCGCTCACTGCGGCGCGGGAGCTGGTGGGGCCGATCATCGCGATGACGATCACGCTCGCCGCCGTGTATGCGCCGATTGGTCTGTCCGGCGGCCTTACCGGGGCCTTTTTCAAGGAGTTCGCCTTCACGCTGGCCGGCGCCGTGGTTATTTCCGGCGTGGTCGCTCTGACGCTTTCGCCGATGATGGCGTCGCGGTTGTTGCGTCGTGACGAAGGTGAACGCGGCTTTGCGGGCAAGATCACGCACGGCTTTGAGTGGGTGAAGGGCCGCTACACGCGCATGCTCGATTACACGATGAACGCACGTCCTTTTGTTTATGCCGTGTGGATCATGCTCACCCTGCTGACGATTCCTCTGTTTATGCAGTCGCCACGAGAACTCGCGCCGGCCGAGGACCAAGGCTACATCATCGGCATCGTGGATACTCCGGCCAACTCGACCATTGAGCAGACGGTCCACTCCACCAAGCAGGTCTTCGATGCTTACAAGAGCGTTCCTGAATTCGGTTTTAGCTTCCAACTGACGCAGCCGACCTTTGCCATTAGTGGGCTCGTCTTCAAACCATGGAGCGAACGTGAGCGCACTGCTGCGCAGATCACGCCCGAGGTTCAGGGCAAAGTCTCGCAGATTCCCGGGGTGAATACTTTCATGGTCAGCCGTCCGGCTCTGCCGAGTGGTGGTCAGTTTCCCGTTGAGTTCGTGGTCGCATCGACCGCGGCTCCCGAGCAGGTGCTGGAGTTTGCGCAAAAAATCCAGGCTAAGGCGATGGCCAGCGGTCTGTTCGCATTTCCTCCGTTGATCGACGTCAAATACGATCAGCCCCAGGCGGAGTTCGACATTGACCGCGACAAGGTCGCCGCGCTCGGGCTCAACCTTCAGCAGGTCGGTCAGGACATTGCCGCGGCTGTGGGGGGGAATTTCGTCAATCGTTTCAACATCGATGGTCGCAGCTACAAGGTGATCCCGCAGATCAAGCGCGTGGATCGCCTCAACCCTGATCAGTTGAAGGACATCTATGTAACCGGTCCCGAGGGTAAACTCATTCCATTGAGCACGGTTGCCACTGTTCGCCACAGCGTGCAGCCGCGCTCGCTCAACCGCTTCCAGCAGCTCAATGCAGTCAAGATCTCGGGTGTAACCATCCGCTCACTCGACGAGGCGCTTACGTTTCTGGAAGACGCCGCTGCTGAAGTGCTCCCGCAGGGCTATACGGTGGATTACACCGGCGAGTCGCGGCAGCTCCGCAAGGAGGGTGGCAATAGCGAGTTTCTCGCGACCTTCGCGCTCGCCTCGGTGTTGATCTTTCTCGTGCTCGCGGCCCAGTTTAATTCGTTCCGCGATCCGCTCATCATTCTGCTCGGCTCGGTGCCGCTGGCGATGTTTGGCGCACTCATCTTCACCTTCTTGAAGATGCCTAATCCTGACATTCCGTTTTGGACCAATGGGTGGACGACCACGCTCAATATCTATGCGCAGGTGGGATTGGTCACGCTCGTGGGCCTGATCGCGAAAAACGGCATCCTCATCGTGGAGTTCGCCAATTCGCTTCAACTCGCCGGCAAGCCCAAGTTCGAGGCCGTGCGCGAGGCCGCGCTCACCCGCTTACGTCCCATTCTGATGACGAGCTTTGCCACGGTATGCGGTCACTTTCCGCTGACTCTGGTGAGTGGAGCCGGAGCGGCTGCTCGTAATTCCATCGGTCTGGTGCTGGTGGGCGGCATGGCGATAGGCACGCTTTTCACGCTCTTTGTGGTTCCCTCGCTTTATATGCTAATCGCAAGGGATCACAGCCAGGACGACGTAAAACCCGAAGAAACGCCCGTCGTCGTTCCGGAACCGCACGTTGCGCATTAATCAATACTTAGTCCTCTTCATATCCTTATGAAATCAGTGCTCAGCCTATCGCTCGCCCTGCTGGCCGTCCCGGTGGCGGTTGTCGCCCAACCTGCGCCTCGTCCCGCATCATCCGCTCCCGTGCCGGATGTGCCTCTCCAGCTCGATCTGCGCACGGCGATCACCTACGCGGTGGAGAACAACTTCGCCATCCGGCAGGCCCGTGAACGCATCAAGGAGCAGGAAGGCCTCATCGTGGAGGTGAAGGCCCAGGCCCTGCCCAACGTCTCTGCCATCGCCGACTACACGCGCAACGACAGGGAAATCTCCCAGGCGATGCCGCCCAACACCCAGGACTGGACGATCGCGATCCAAGCCCGTCAGGCGCTCTACGCGGGTGGCGGCGTCAAGGCCGCGCTTGATGCGCAGAAAGTGTTGCGCGACGCCGCTCTTCTCGACCTTCGCTCCGTTATCAACAGTGCGATCCTCGAGGTCCGCACCCGCTTCTACAACGTCCTCCTCGCCCGCGAGCAGATCAAGGTTCAGGAGGAAAACGTGAAACTCCTGGAAGAGCAGTTGACCAACGCCCGCAATCGTTTCGAGGCCGGCAGCGTGTCGAATTTCGAAGTGCTCCGCGCCGAGGTCGAACTCGCCAATGCCAAGCCCCAGCTCATCCGTGCGCGCAACAGCTTCCGCACGTCCACCGACCAACTTCGCCAGGCGCTCGGCTACAACAATACGACCAAGGCAAACATCCGTCGCACTCCCGAGTTCATCGGCACGCTGGATTTTACCCCGTCGTCCTTCGACTTGCAGACGTCCCTCGACATCGCCCGTCTCAACCGTCCCGAGCTCCTCCGGTTTGCCAAGCTCGCCCAAGCGCAGGAACGCAACATCGACATCGCCCGCGCCGGCTACCGTCCCTCGGTGGATCTCGTGGGCAGCTACGGACTCTACAAGGCCGGACGCTCGAATCGGTTCGACGACTCCCTCGAAGGTTGGACCGCCGGCGTGCAGTCCACCTGGGCGATTTTTGATGGCCGTGCCACGGCCGGTCGCGTTGCCCAAGCCCGTTCCCAGGCCCGCCAGGCGACGCTCACGTTGAACGAGCAGACGCTCGCCATCGAGGTCGAGGTGCGCAGCGCGCTCTCGTCCCTGCAGGAAGCCTCCGAGCTCGCTGAAGCCGCGGTGAAAGTAGTGGGCCAGGCTGAAGAGGCCTTGCGTCTTGCCAATGCGCGTTACGGCGCCGGCAGCGCGACGCAGCTCGACGTGTTGCAAGCGCAAGTCTCGCTCACGCAAGCGCGCGACAACCAGCTTCAAGCCAACTATAGCTACAACGTGGCGCTCGCCGCCCTCCGCCGTTCCCTCGGCGAACCGGACGTCTACCTCGCCGCTCCGACCGACGCCAAATAAATGGCTATTAACCAGAATCGCTAAGACGCCTCATGCAGTGGGAGTAGCAGCCGAGGTAACGAGGCTGGTTGGACCAGTGTTTACAGAAACCCAGCCTCGTTACCTCGGCTGCCACTCGTTTTCTGACGCACGCGAAGCCGGGCCATCTAGGCCCGGCTTCGCGTTTTTTGTGCCTTTGTAGCAAAAACGGGAACGCCGTGCTGCTTGCTTTGTCCCCTTGCATTGGCGCACGCTGCGCCCCTTCGGAACCCTCTCGCCATGAAACCTCTCCGTATTCTTCTCATCGGTTTAGCCGCCCTTGCGATCGTGTTGGTGATCGTTGTCGCCCTCGCGTTTACGCCCGGCGTGCAAACGTGGGTCGCCCGCAAGTTTGCGCCCGCCACGCCTGAACTTTCGGTCAGCATCGGCCACGTTGACGCCGGCCTTCATCAAACCCGTCTGGAAGATGTGCGTGTCACCCAACCCGGACTCCTGCTCACGTTGCCTTCCGCCGAAGTTGAAGTGGGTGTGCTGGACGCCGCCGGCGGCAAGGTCGAGGTCAAGCGCCTCGTCGCCAAGGGATGGATACTCGACCTCACCGCTCCGAACACCGCTACGGTAACCACGTCGAAGAAAACGCCCACGGAGACCGCCCGCACCGCCTTCGACGGAATCTTTAAGATGCTTGAGCTCCCCGTTGATCTCCGGGTCGACGGTGTCGATCTCTCGGGTGAAGTCATCCTGCCCGAAGGTCGCGCCCAAGTTGCTATCACTGGCGGTGGCATCGCTGCGGGCCAGGACGGAAAAATTGCACTAACCGCCGATTTTAGGGGCTCTCGTGCCACCGTGCTGGCGGTGCGCGGTGCGATCACAACCCGTATGAACACCCCGCGCACGTTTGAACGTTTCGAGGTGGCGGTGTCTGCTGCGACCGTGAGACCGCAAGCTCCTCAAGGTGTCAAAGTGGACGTTTCGCTCATCGCCGCGCGCGAAGCTCAAGGCGAAGCCTACGCCGCCGCAATGCGCGTTGGTGGACGGGAGATTTTTCATGCCGACATCAAACTGCCGCCCGGCTCTGCTCCGCTCGCCGGCGCGTGGACGCTCGATGCCAACAGCGCCGATGCCGCGCCGCTCGCGCTTGGATGCCCGCTCCCGGAATTCGTTGCCAAGGGGCAGGGGGCCTTCGAGTCCGATCGCTTGTTTTCTCAGATTAAAGCTGTCGGCAGCCTGGATGCCTCCATCGACAAGCTCGCCGCGATTCAGCCGGAGTTCGCGGCCCTTGGACGCCTCGCGATCATCGCTGGTTTCGATGTGGCCACCCAAGGCGATGTCATTCGCCTCACCAAACTCGATGCGAGTGTGACCGGCGCCCAGCCTGTCGCCAGCGTGACCGCGCTTCAGGCGGTCGAGTTCAACACCGCCACGGGTGCGCTCACCGCCGCCAACCCTGCCACCGAACTCCTGCGCCTCACACTCGACGGCCTGCCCCTTGCTTGGGCCAAGCCCTTCCTCGGCGACCTCGCGCTCACCGGTGAGGACGTGCGCGGCACGTTTACCGCCTCGGCTCGCGACGGTGGTTTCGCCCTGCGTCCCACGGCACCGATCACGTTGACGAATCTCTCGGTCACCCAAGCCGGTCAACCGTTGGTGCATGGCGTCGATGTGTCGCTCGCCGCCCAAGCCGATTACACGCCCAAGGGTTGGAATGCCGAAGTCACCGACCTGTCTGCGCGAAGTGCCGGTGCCACGCTTTTCAAGCTCACGGCCAAGGCCGCTCAGGCGGCCGGCGACAAACAACCGCTCACCGCTTCGGGTAATTATCAATCTGACCTCGCCGCGCTGGCCACGCAGCCGGCCGTCGCTCGTTCACTTGTGCTTAAGCGAGGTTTGATTCGCGGCGATTTCTCCGTCTCCAGCGCGGCGACGCAGCAGGCCAACCTCACGTTGCAAATCGCCGATCTGCTCGGTGCCGATTCCAGGCCGCTGGCCTCCGTCGCGGTGCAAGCGCGAGCCGATGTGGACGCGAACGGGCGCATCGACGCGAAGGTGCCTATTGTGATCACACAAGCGGGACGTCGATCAGATCTCATGCTCAGCGCGGTCGTCATCCCGACCGGCAAGGAAACCAACATCAAGGCGCAACTCACCAGTGACGCGTTGCACGTTCCCGATCTGATGCATTTTTCCGTGCTTTCGCCCACCGCGCCTGAGCCGGCCAAGCCTGAAGCAGTCGCTCCCAAGCCTGCGGCTCCGACACCTGCGCCCACCGCCCCGCTCTGGGCCGGCGTGACGGGTGAACTCAAACTCGCTTTCAAGAGCCTCGTGTATTCAAAGGATCTTCAGGTGACCGATATGGCCGGTTTGATCACGATCACTCCGTCCGCGCTCACCTTGGAAAACATCGGCGCGGCCTTAAAGACGGGCGGCAGTCTCAAGGCTGGCGGCGGCCTCACCTTTGACGCCACCCACAAGCAACCTTACGCGCTGAAGGCCGATGTGGCGCTGACGAATGTCGAGCCGGCACCGATCATGCGCGCGCTCTCGCCCGGCGAGCCGTCCCCGGTGGAAGGCAAATTTGATCTCACGACGCAGCTCTCGGGTCGTGCCGTGGATCCGTCGGATTTCGGTGACAGTGCTGTCGGCGACATTCGACTCACCAGCAAGGGCGGCACCTTCAAGGCCCTCAGCGTTAGGAATGCGGCGATTGCCGAGGGGGTTTCTCAAATCGCCTCAATAGCAGGCATTGTTCAGCAATTTGCGGGCAAGGCAAAACCCAGTCGTGATATTGAGCGGACACGCGCCGCCGCCGATGTCACCAAGCAGCTTGGCGCGATCAAGTTCGATGAACTCAACGTGATCGTCGGCCGTGACGATAAAAACAACATGGCGATCAAAGACCTTTCCTTGATTTCCCCAATCATCCGTCTCGTTGGCTCCGGGCAGATCACCTACGTGTCCGGCGTTCCGTTGGTGCGGCAGCCGCTGCTGCTGAATTTGCAACTGGGTGCGAAGGACCAACTCGCCGCCGATCTGCAGACGTTGAAGCTCCTCGGAAACAAACAGGACAAGCAGGGCTATGCCTTCTTGGTGGAGGACGTGAGGTTGGATGGCTCCTTGCAGTCGATCGGAACGAGGCAGTTGTCTGATTTGATCAGTCGCGCGCTGACGAATTGATAAAAGCCCGAAAACGCCGGACGTGAGATGCGTTCTGCGACTGCCCTGGCATCTGCGGAGCACATCCAGCTTGCTCGAGATACCTGTGTGTGGAGTCGGTTGTGCCTTTTGAAATCTAGGCGCCTTTGAGCGACGACATGTCGATCGAGAAGCGGTATTTCACGTCGCTTTTGAGCATGCGTTCGTAGGCCTCGTTCAGTTTTTGAATCGGGATGACTTCGACGTCGGCGGTGATGTTGTGCTGGCCGCAAAAATCGAGCATCTCCTGCGTCTCGGCGAGTCCGCCAATAAGAGAGCCGGAGAAGCTGCGTCGGTTGTGGATCAGGTTGAAAGCCGCGATGGCGAGCGGCTTTTGCGGTGCGCCCACGAGCGTGATGTTGCCGTCGGGTGCAAGCATGGCGAGGTAGGCGTTGATGTCGTGGTCGGCGGAGACGGCGTCGAGAATGAAGTCGAACGTGCCGGCGTGCTTTTTCATTTCGTCGGGGTTTCGGGAGAGGACGACCTCGTGAGCGCCGAGACGCAGCGCGTCGTCTTGCTTGCCGGGCGAGGTGGTGAAAACGACAACGTGGGCTCCGAACGCACGGGCGAATTTGACCGCCATGTGGCCGAGTCCGCCGAGGCCGACCACTCCGACCTTCTTGCCTTGGGTGACTCCCCAGTGGCGTAATGGGGAATATGTCGTGATCCCGGCGCAGAGCAGGGGAGCGGCTCCGGCCGGGTCGAGGTTCGCGGGGACGCGCAAAACGAAGCGGTCATCGACAACGATGCTCTCGGAGTATCCGCCATAGGTGACACCGCCGAGGTGTTTGTCCGGCGAGCCGTAGGTGAGGATCTGACCCGGGCAGAATTGCTCGAAGCCTGCGCGGCAATGAGGGCAGGTGCGGTCCGAATCGACCAGGCAGCCGACTGCGGCGAGATCGCCGGGTTTAAACTTCGTGACGGCGGGACCGATCTTGGTGACCCGTCCGATGATTTCATGACCCGGCACGCAGGGATAAACCGTGGGCATGAAGCCATGCCACTCATCGCGCACATAGTGGAGGTCGGAATGGCAGATGCCACAGAAGAGGATCTCTATCTGCACGTCGCGTTCGGTGGGTTCACGGCGCGGGATTGTGTCGGGCGAAAGAGGCGAGGTCGCGCTGGCGGCGGAGTAGGCCCGGACGGAATACGCTCTGGGCTTTGGAGCGGGAATGGTTTCGGGCTCGATGAGGGATGTAAGCGGTCGCATGGGCGGTCTTGGAGTTATGCCCAGCATAGTCTTATTGAGCGGGAAGGGAAATCGGGCCATTCAGGCGTAAGCGGGCGGGGCGTCCGCCGAGGGGGCGGCAGAAATAAAATCCGGGTTGGATGTGGTGCCCTCTTTTCGCAATCGCCGGTTGAGATCTGAACTCTTGTGCGGATGGTTTTTAACGTTCGGGCCGGCTGGAGGGATGCTCTTGCATCCGCCAGTTCAACCCTATCGGCCGCCGCCGGCCATCACGACGGGTCGGCGGCGACAGCTCCAGCTCGACGTCTTTGTGTCATGCAACGGTTGGCCACAAGAATCATCCCCGCTCGGCAGAGCGACAGGTCATCGCCCGAACCGCCGAAGGCTCCATCCCTTGCGCGCGAGATGATCGATGTGGGTTTTGATCCCATGATCGCGCTCACCGCGACGGGCCGCATCACCCACGTCAATGAGGCGACGCTGCGTTTGTTCGGTGTTCCACGAGCGAAACTAATCGGCGGAGATCTTTCTGAGTTTTTCGTGAACCCGGATTCGATCCGTTCGGTTTATCGTGAGGTCTTGTCGAAGGGATCTGTGACGGGCCGCCGCTTGGTGGTTCGTAACATCATGGGCCAGACTTTCGACGTGGGTTGCAACGCCGGCGCCTATCCCATCTGCCGTGACGAGGTGGAGCTGTTCCTCTCTTTGCGGGATGTGAGCGTGCAAAAGCGAGTCGAGCATGCGTTGCGGCAGACCCGGCAGCGATTTGCCGAAACGCAGCGGTTGGCTCAGGTCGGCTATTGGGAGCACGATTTGGACAAGGGCGGCGCGGTCTGGTCTGAGGAGGCATGTCGAATTTTGGGTCTGCCCGTTCGCGAGCAGGGCGTCGCCTTGAGCCAACTGGAGCAACTCATCCATCCCGATGACCGGGGAAAGGCGATGCGGGCAATCCGCCAGGCGTTGCGCGGCGGGCCTCGTTTCGACATGGAGTTCCGAGTGGTCCGATCCGGTGGCGAGGAAAGGGTTGTGCATGGCAAGTCGGACTTGGCCGTGGATCCGGCGGGAAATCCCCTTCGGGTCTTTGGCACCGTTCAGGACATCACCGAGCGCAAGCGGACCGAGGAGGAGCTTCGGTTGAGCAACACACGACGGGGCGAGATTCTCGAAAGCATCACGGACAGGTTTGCGGTCTTCGACCGAAATTGGCGCTACGTTTATGTGAATGACCGGCAGGCGTGGAGCCGGAGTTTGTCCCGCGAGGAAATGCTGGGGCGGTGTTTTTGGGACCTTTATCCCGAGTTGGCGGGCACGGTGGCCGAAGAAAAATTGAAACAGGCCATGAGGGATCGCGTGCCCGTGAGTTATGAGGTGTTCCTGCCTTCGCAGAACTGTTGGCTCGGTGTGCACGCCTATCCCTCGAAGGAAGGCGTGGCGACCTACAGTCGCGATATCACCGAGTCGAAGCAGGCCAGCGAAAGATTGCGCTACAGCGAGGCGCGTTTTCGCGCGCTCTACCGCGACAATCCGGCGATGCTGTTCACGCTCGACCCGCGGGGCGACGTGCTTGCCGTGAATCCTGCCGGCCTGAATCAGTTGGGTTACGCATTGAGCGAATTGAAGGGAAAGTCGCTCCTGACCGTGTTTCATGCCGACGATCGCGAGGAAGTTGCCCGACAGTTGGAGGAATGTCTGAGAAATCCCGATCAGGTTAGGCACTGGCAGTTCCGGAAGGTCCGAAAAGATGGGACCATTCTCTGGGTTGATGAACTGGCCCGGCCGATCTGGGATATCAATGGCGACCTGAATGTGCTCGTCGTCTGCCAGGACATCACCGAGCGAAAACAGGCCGAGGACGAGGCGCGCACGCTTCACACCCTGCTTGAGCAGCGCGTGCAAGACCGCACGCGGGAACTGGCCGAAAGCGAAAAGCGCTTTCGCCACATCTTCGACACCGCGCCGGTTTCGATCTGGCAGGAGGATTGGACCGAGGTCGGCCGCTTGTTGGACGAGGTGCGCGCCCACGGCGTCGCCGACTGGGAGACTTACTTCACCGAGCATCCGGAATTTGTGGAGCGCGCGCTCAAGTCCGTGAAAGTCCTGGACGTCAACCAGTGGACGCTCGACATGCTCGGAGCCGCGACGAAGGACCAATTGATCGCCTCGCTGTGCACCGTTTTTTCGACGCCTGAGACGCTTCGCAGCTTCGTCGTCCACCTGATCGCGTTTGCCAACGGGCAGACGACGTTTCGCAGCGAAGGGGCGTTGAACACGCTCAAGGGAGGGACGCTCCTTTGCTTTATCGCCATGACGTTTCCGCCTCCGCAATCCGGCGCGGGCAAGGTGCTCGCCACCGTGATCGACATCTCCGAGCACAAACGCACCGAGGAGGCCCTGCGGCGTTCGGAGGAGAATTCCCGGTTGCTGTTTGAAACGACGCTGCAAGGCGTGATTTTTCAAGACACGGAGGGCCGGATCATTTCCATGAATCGCGCAGCCATTCGCATACTTGGAAAAACACCCGAGGAGATGTCGCGTCAAAGTTCGTTGAGTCTTGATCACGAGACATTGCGCGAGGACGGCTCTCCTTTGCCCGAGACCGAGCACCCGGCGCGGGTGGCGCTGGCCACCGGTCGCGAAGTGAGGCATGTCGTCATGGGCGTTTATAACCCGAAGGAGCATGCCTATCGCTGGATCGACGTGCGGGCCGTTCCGCTTTTTCGCGAGGGGGCGGACATGCCTCACCAAGTCTATACGATTTTCGACGACATCACCGAGCGCCGAAGCAGCGAACAGCATATCCGGTGGCAGACCGCGCTGTTGACCGGTATCAACCAAATATTCCGAAAAACCCTGCCGCACGTGTCCGACGACGAGGTCGCCGCCGTTTTTCTCCATGCGATCCGCGATCTCACGGCCAGCCCGATCGGCTTCGCGGATGAAGCTCACGCCCCGGATAACTGGCCTCGCATCACGCTTGACCGATCCCTGCAAGCGCACGGTGACCTGAGCCGGGAAGAAGCGCTCGCGTTGCTTCATCACCCGGAGTCCGTGGTGCTCAAGGAGGCGTTTGTAACCGGTCGAAGCCAAATCATAAACCGGCCTCCGTCCGACCATCCGGCCCTGCGCGCGATCCTGCGTTTCCTCGGGGTGCCGCTGCTCGAAAACGGCAAGGTCATCGGAATCATCGGGCTGGCCAACAAACCCACCGATTACACCGACGACGACCGGCTGGCTGTCGAAGTGATCGCGCCGGCCTTCGTGGAGGTGTTGAAGCGCAAGCGTTCGGAGCACGCCGTCTTGGAGCTCAACGACCAACTCTCCGGACGGGCTCTTGCCCTGGAGAGGGCCAACAAGGAACTGGAGTCCTTCAGCTACTCGGCTTCGCACGATCTGCGGGCCCCGCTGAGGAGCTTGGAGGGATTCAGCCGCGCGTTGGTCGAAGACTACGAGGACCGGTTGGACGAGGTCGGCAAAGATTATCTTCACCGCATCCGCAAAGCCAGTGGGCGCATGAGCCGGCTCATCGACGACATGTTGCACCTGGCTCAAGTCTCCCGCAGCCAACTTCACCGAACCCCGGTCAATCTGAGCGCTCTTGCCCGCACCGTGGCGGACGGACTCCAGCAAACCAACCCGGATCGAAAAATGGAGTTTGTGATCGAGCCCGACTTGATGGCGAGCGGCGACGCCCACCTGCTCCAGATCGTCATCGAAAATCTCTTTGGCAACGCGTGCAAATTTTCCGGTTCTCGGCCCGTCGCGCGGATCGAGTTTGGGCTGACGCCCCGTGACGGATTCCCGACCTATTTCGTGCGTGATAACGGTGTCGGATTCGACATGCGTTACGTCCACAAGTTGTTCGGCGCCTTCCAGCGACTGCATTCCCCCTCGGAATTCCCCGGCACCGGCATTGGTCTGGCCACTGTGCAACGGATCATCCACCGGCACGGCGGCAGTGTGGCCGCCGAAAGCACGCCCGGCGAAGGCGCCACCTTTTATTTCACGATCCCGGAGCAATCTGCGGCGGCGTGATCCGCGGCAAAGTTGGCTTTGCCCGCGACCGGCGCGCGCCCACACTTCCGTCAATGGCTTCCGCGCAGTTGACGCTTCAGCAAATCGAATTCGCCCACCCGGGCATGACCGCGCCGCTCTTCAGCGAACTCACGGTGCAGTTTCCCGCGGAGTGGACGGGCATCGTCGGTCCCAACGGCGCGGGGAAAACCACCTTGTTGCGCGTGGCCATGGGCGAACTCGCGCCGCAGGGCGGCACGGTGCACCGGCAGGGCCTGGCGCTCTACGTCGCTCAACGCACGGACGAGCCTCCGGAGTTTTTCGAGGACTTCATCTGGGCGCCCGACGCCATCCGGCTCAAGGCGCGCCTGCGCGTGGGCGACGACTGGCCGGAGCGCTGGGCGACACTCAGTCACGGCGAACGCAAACGCGCGCAAATCGCGGTCGCCCTCTGGCGCGAGCCATCGGTGCTGGCCTTGGACGAGCCGAGCAACCACATCGACGCTGACGCGCGCCGGCTGCTCCTGCAGGCGTTGAAGGAGTTTGGCGGCGTCGGCCTGCTGGTGAGCCACGACCGCGCGTTGCTCGACGAGCTCTGCACGCATTGTCTCATGATCGACCCGCCCGACGCGGTGCTCCGGCCGGGCGGCGTGACCGAGGCGATGAAGCAGCAGGACAACGAAGAAGCTGCGGTGCGCAGCGCCGACGACGCCCTGCGCAACACCGCGAATCGCCTCCAGGCCGAGGCGCAGCGCCGTCGCGTGATCGCCGACCAGAAGGCCGCGGCGTCTCGCGGCTCGAAGCAGAAGAAAATCCCCGCGCACGACCACGACGGACGGGCCATGCGCAACCTCGCCAAGATGACCGGCAAAGACGCCTACGCGGGAAAACAAGTCGCGCAAATGAACCAGCGCGCGGGCAAGCTGCAGGCCCAGCGCTCCGAACTCACCGTGAAGAAACGCTACGAGACGGGCATCTGGGTGGACGGAGCCTCGTTTATGCCCCGCGATTTCCTCCTGCGCCTGCCGGCGGGCAGTCTACCTCTGGGCGGCGGGCGACAGTTGCATTTTCCGGGGCTGGAGATCGGCGGGACGGACCGCATCGCGCTGACCGGCGCCAATGGGCTGGGGAAGAGCACGCTCATCCGCCACCTGCTCGCGCACCTCCAGTTGCCCGAGGAGAAGTGCGTGATCATCCCGCAGGAAATTTCCGCGGACGATTCGCGCGCCTTGTTGGAGGCGATCAAGCGTCTGCCCGACGATGAACGTGGCCGGGTGATGACGACCATCAGCCGGCTCGGCTCGCGACCCGCGCGCTTGTTGGAAAGCGCGCTACCGAGTCCCGGGGAGGTAAGAAAGCTGCTGCTGGCGATCGGCATCGTGCGCGGACCCCATCTCATCGTGATGGACGAGCCCACGAACCACATGGACCTGCCGGGAATCGTGTGTCTGGAGGACGCGCTGGCCGATTGCCCCTGCGCGATGCTCCTGGTGAGCCATGATGAGGGATTCCTGAAAAAGATTACCGCACGCGAATGGCACCTGGCCCGCGAAGCCTCCGGCGACACGCGCCTGGAGATCGTCTCGGGGTAGTTCGCTCTAAAATCCGTCGCAGTTTGGGCGGTCGCAAAAAGTTGGAAGGGCACCCTCTTGCTTAAACTGGGATTCCACGTGTTGGGTGGCCTAGGCGCGGAGGGTTTCCGCTTTGATTTTTTCCACGGCATGCTGGCCCTCGATGTCGCCGTCCCACCACTTCTTCACCTTGGCTTTGAGCGCAGCCACTTTATCGGGGCCTAGATCTTCCGCCATCTCCTCTTTCACGTATTCATGGAGCGCGACCATGTCGGTGGAGAGTTTTTTTGCGCCGGCCGCGACCGCTTGGACGCCCGGTGCCCAAATGGCGCCGAAGACGGAAGCCAACGGCTGCAGGATCGGGAAGGCCTTGGCCAGAAGCGGCAGGGCGATTGAGGCGATCCAGAGCAGTGCCAGCACGATAGCCCACGTCTTCACGCGGTCCATGAAGGTCTTGTTGTTGTTGGTTAATTCCACCAGATGACCGGCTTGCGTTTTCACCTTGTCGGTGAGGGCGACGACCTGGTTCGAGGCCTCGGCGGCCTTGAGCTCGGCTTCGGCGGCGGCTTTGCGCGCGGAGGTTTCGTTGACTTTCAGGACGTCGGCTTCGGCCACCTTGGTCTGCAAGGCGAGTGAAGTCGTGTCGTTTTTGTCGGTCAGGTCTTTGATGATTTCCTCAAATTCCTTGAGTTGAGCCGCCGTGACCGTGTCGAAGGATTTGCCCGCGTTTTCATTCATTACCTTGGCAATGCGGACGTGGATGGACGGCGTGGGTTCGTGATCGAGAGCGATCTTGGTTCCGGCGATGAAGCCGGCGGCCGCCTGCTCCTTTGCCCGGGTGGAGGCCACCGCATCCGCATGGGCCTTGGTGGCCAAGGTGAGTTTAGCTTGGGCGGCCTCGGCGGCTTCATTCGCCTTTTGGGAGGTGACTGACAGATCCTTGATTTCGGCCGTGTTTTTAACTTCGGCGGATTTTTTGCCATAATTGTAGGACAGGAGGCTGGCACCGCCGGTGACGGCGAGGATGAGAACGAGGAGAAGGGTGGCTTCGCCCCGAAGAGTGATGGACGTGCGCATGTGGAAAGCGGAGAAGTTGTTGAAGACGGGGGAGGGGATAAAACCGGGGCGCGTCAGAGGCGGCGTGCCCCGGGATATGTGGGAATCACGCGACTGGAACGGGCTTCTTTCCACGGCTTAGGCCGCTCTTGCGCTCGCTCTTCCGCACATAGCCCATGGCCTCGTAGAGTTCGCCATCCTCGCCTTCCTCGGGATCACCCTTCACGGCATTGACGACCAGGGAAATGGCGGCCATGGACGCCTTGTCGGCCTCGTCGCGCTGATTTTGTGCGGCCATCAATTGGTTTTCGAGCGCGCCGATGGAGACGCGAGCGTCGGTGCTGGTTTTCACCTTGGCCTTGAATTGGGCGAGGGTGAAACCGGCGAAGGTTTTGGCAGGGCGCAGAGTCTCCCAAGCATTGAGGACTTCGGTGATGCGCGCTTCGGACTGTTTCGGATTGTTAGGCATGTTGATGACGAATTTCTGAGTTATGGTTGGGCCGCACTCCGTAGATGAAGTGAAGTTGCCTTAACTAAAGCAGTCTGCTTGCCTAAAAGTATAAGTCTTTGATATTTAGATTAGAATCCATGTGTTCCTAGGAGGAATCTACAAATTCCAAGGAGGAACCCGAATGTTCCGATGGGGAACTTACGCATTCCGGCTGCATGTTCGTAAGTTCCAAGTCCGAGCACACAGATTCCGATCCAGAGTGCGCAGGCGCGAAACCGGAATGTGTCCGTCACATGTTCAATATCGCGCGTGCCGGGTCTTGGTATGTGCGTTCAAAGTCGAATTAATCAGAAGGTTGCGGGCGTCCTCGCTCATGTAGGCCTGCCTGACGCTTCCTGAAACGGCGCTCTCTGCGGCGGCGGGCGCTCAGCCGGTCGAGTTGGCTTCCCCCCGTGCTTTGCCTTGATTCCAAATCCGGGGCGCGGAGCATCGGCTGCCGGGGGCATAGACCCTCAGCAGGCGCTTTGCCTTGATTCCAAATCCGGGGCGCGGAGCATCTCACGTCCGGAGCGCGGACTGATCCATTCCGCTTTGCGATTCCAAATCCGGGGCGCGGAGCATCGTCGAAGGTCGCGGTGCGCACGGTCTCGCGGCTTTGCCTTGATTCCAAATCCGGGGCGCGGAGCATCAGGTTGGTAGCGAGTTCGCGGAGCCGCTTGCTTTGCCTTGATTCCAAATCCGGGGCGCGGAGCATCAGGAAGCGGGTGCGGGTGTCGGCCGCGGCGGCTTTGCCTTGATTCCAAATCCGGGGCGCGGAGCATCGCGATGCGCGGTGATGAAGTCGGCGATGCAGCTTTGCCTTGATTCCAAATCCGGGGCGCGGAGCATCATACCATTTCTGCTGTCCGCCGCCGGACGCGCTTTGCCTTGATTCCAAATCCGGGGCGCGGAGCATCGACCGCCTCGAAAAGCAGTGCCTGCGGGATGCTTTGCCTTGATTCCAAATCCGGGGCGCGGAGCATCTCCCATTAAACACCAGTGTTCCACCGTCCTGCTTTGCCTTGATTCCAAATCCGGGGCGCGGAGCATCCGTCTCCGCCATCACGGCGCTCGATCTGGTGCTTTGCCTTGATTCCAAATCCGGGGCGCGGAGCATCATACACATGCGCGCGAACGCGTAAGACCCGCTTTGCCTTGATTCCAAATCCGGGGCGCGGAGCATCCTGCTTACAATCACACAGCAGTATGCCGCTGCTTTGCCTTGATTCCAAATCCGGGGCGCGGAGCATCGGTCGGGTGAAATGGGATCAGCCAAGGTTCGCTTTGCCTTGATTCCAAATCCGGGGCGCGGAGCATCTAAGCACACCGGACGTCGAAAGGGTTAGGGCTTTGCCTTGATTCCAAATCCGGGGCGCGGAGCATCCGCAATGGCACCGACCGCTTCTCCTTCGACGCTTTGCCTTGATTCCAAATCCGGGGCGCGGAGCATCGGGGCCGATATACGGGATACCAGCAAGCGAGCTTTGCCTTGATTCCAAATCCGGGGCGCGGAGCATCACCGCGCCTTACTTGACTGCGACCGCTTCAGCTTTGCCTTGATTCCAAATCCGGGGCGCGGAGCATCTTGACGTTTCAACTGGTGTTTTAATCGCTGGCTTTGCCTTGATTCCAAATCCGGGGCGCGGAGCATCACCCTTCAGGGTATCGGGGCGGTCTCCTAGGCTTTGCCTTGATTCCAAATCCGGGGCGCGGAGCATCATCTTCCGCCGATATGAGGCGATGATTTTCGCTTTGCCTTGATTCCAAATCCGGGGCGCGGAGCATCCATATCGGCAATGAGGAGTTGCGCGCCCTGGCTTTGCCTTGATTCCAAATCCGGGGCGCGGAGCATCTCCTGTTCTACGTTGGCTCGCGGTTGACCGGCTTTGCCTTGATTCCAAATCCGGGGCGCGGAGCATCTAGCACTTGGCTCTCTTCAATTTATTCAAAGCTTTGCCTTGATTCCAAATCCGGGGCGCGGAGCATCGCCAATGCGCTTGGATCTGGGCGCTTAACCGCTTTGCCTTGATTCCAAATCCGGGGCGCGGAGCATCCGCACCCATTAAGGCCCTCCATTGGAGGGCCTTAATGCTTTACCAAAGTTGAATTTGATCCGGCATTTCTTCGGCGGAAACCTCTTTGGCGGGTGATCCGTAGATGATGAATGCCCGTTCCCATTGTGCTCGGGTGACGTAAAAGGCTCTGACTTTACCCGCTGGCGGGATGCTTTTCTTTATGCGGTCGAGATGGGTTTCCTGCCGAGCGAAACTAACGCAAGGCCGCGCATACACGCTGAACTGGATCATTTGAAAGCCATCATCGAGCAGGAAGTCCCGAAAGCTGGTGGCAGCTTTTCGTTGGGCCTTCGACAGGACCGGCAGGTCAAACGCTACAACGAGCCATCCCATTTTGAATTTTTCCACGTCCATGGCCGATAGTGACGAGCGGTTTCCATCGCGACTGCCTGACGAAACCCTCGAACCACGCCTTCGATTACTCCTCGAATATCTAGGTCGAGCCCGAGGTAATCCACTTGTTCGAGCGAGAAGCCGGTGACCCAACGGCGAAACTCGGTGGTTACTACAAACGCCTCTTCGTCGGGGCGGTCTTTGACCCACTGGTAAATGCGCCAATCCACGCAGGGGCGGAAAGGCTCCATGAGATCGTAGGCCAAGGGTGCGCTACGTTCTCGGATGGCGTGAGAAATACCGATGGTAGGATCGAGGCCGAAGCCATAGAGCTTCTGTAATACCGTCGATAGGAGGACGGCATAGCCGTAGTTCAAGAGATCGTTAAGCCCACCGAGCTTTCGTCCGCGGGCGAAGCCTTCGATGCGGAGTCCTTCGGTGAAGGCGTCCCAAAATAGTTTGGCGCAGCCGCCTTCCTTCCGGGCGGATTTGGCGCGACTAGCGATCGCAAGGTCGCGTGTGGCCTTGGAATCGGGGGCGACGCGTTGAGCGAGGGCCAGTTGGTTTGCGCACTTGGCGTCTATGGTCTTTTCCCAGAGGCGACCACGCACGGAAGTGGACAATGTGAGGTGCTTACGGGTGAGTAACGTGTCCGTGGCACGACAAGCCGGGAGGAGTAGGCTGACGGGTTGGAACCGTTCGCAGATCACCAAGGCGACAGCTTGCTTTGCTGCTTCCAAGAAAAGGTGGCTGTGAATGCGGGCCGAGAAGCTGGTGATGATTATTGCTGCAACATCCTCGAGCGGGAGTCGTTTGCTCTCACCGCCTTTTACCGTGCACACCAATTGCCCATCCCGACAGGTCAGATCGGCTTCGGGGGCGTCGATGCTGACGATGTGGTAGGACATGATTTGGGTGTTTGGTTCCTATGTAGCGGAGGCGGGAGTGATTGAGGACGTAATCGGAAGGCCGGTCAGGCTGGGACGGAGAATTTCAAGACCGTCACGAACCAATGTCTTCAGGATAACGTTAATCTTATGTCCGGGCGTTTTATTTTTTAAACGGACGACATCCGGCCAACCCATATCCAGAGCCATTCCTGAGGCGTTGTTTTTGGCGGAGAACACCAACCAAGTTCCTGTGTAGCCTCCGCGAGGAACCCGAATTAGCATGCCGTTGCGAAGAACCCGAGGGGGCTTTCCGCCGTTGCGTTTTTCAAGTTCACCGAGACGATGCCAGACCTTGTGCCACGGGATGATCGCAAACTTTTCTTCGCCTTCCGGTGCGTGGTCGAGAAGGGCGACGCCGAAGTTATCGGTGATAACACGCACGCCTTTCAGCTGTTTAAGCTTCCCTTGGCCATTCTTGGGCGAGAGACCGACAACTTTGTCCACGGTTTCATCGCTCGGCTTGATTTTGATCTGCCCCGTTTTCACGTCACGGGATCGCTGATGTAAAAACACGCGACCGTCCTTGATCTTCTCGACCCCACGCGTGTTTTCTTCCACTCGCAGGCCGCCCTTATCGGCGGGAACGTGTTGCACGACGCGTTTTTCGGCCAGCCGCAGCCGAATCTGATTTTTCCAATCGGAAGGCAGGTCGCGCAGGCCGAAGCGTCCTTGGGCATCGAAATCAAAATACCCCGTAGCTTTCAGCTGGGCTTTATCCGCTTCATTGGGGTTCCGCTTGATCATTAGCTCCCAGAGGCCGCCGTCGCGGGGCAATAGTAGCGACGTGTAAGCAAGCACGCAGGCATCGAGGGCGTGATGGAGATGCGTAATGTCACGGATGTCGGTCTTGGTTTTTCGCGAGCCATCGGCCTCAAGGATCTGCGGAGCGGCGAGGCTTAAGCACCCGAGTAGATCCCAACTGCGGCGCACGGTTCCTGTCACTGCGCCGGGGATCGAGATAACCGGGGGCGGGGACGGAAGATCGACAAAGTGTTTGGTGAGCAGTTGCGCACCGAGGCGGACAAGCTGTGAGGTTTGCGTGAGGTCGCCAGGTAGGAAGCCTTTGGCTTTGTCTTCGTATTTGGGAAGAAGCAGCAATGCGCGGCGGTTTTTCTTGCGGCGTTTGTCGTCATCGTGGCCCTTAAACGATTCAAGGCCTTCGACCCACTCGGCGTATTTGGTGAGTGGGCGAATGTAGAGATTGGACATACCGGGCACCGGCTTGCCTTGTTCTTCCTGCACGAATTGCCAGCCCGTGCGGTTACCCTTCCATTTGTTGATCTCTGAAAAAGTAACAACGAGAGAATCAAGCGAGTCGGAGGGCCGTTGCGAACGGGGGATGATGTGGTCCTTATCGACGCGGTGGGATACGAGGTCGATGGGCTCGTAATCCATACCGGTATAAGGGCAGACCCAGCCAAGGTCTTCGGCAATCCGGCCTTTCCGGATCAGGCCGGCCGTGATTTCAACTTTTCCCCCATTGAAGGTTTGTTCGGCGAAAGCAGCCTCCAGTTTCTTGGAAACTTTGTCGTGGTTGGAAAGGCGCAGGCCCAAGTCTTGTTCGATCTGTTTGGCGGTTTTCCCGGACATTTCGCGGAGGTCCCGGTTGACCTCGATGGTCAGGCGACCCACACGGGTGCGGTCACCTGCGGCGAATTGCGGATCGGCGATGAGATCCCGCAACAGCCGCTGAAGGATCATCAGCCGGTGACGGACGAGGTGGTTGTTCGTCTGGTCTTCGATGCGGCGGTTAACTTGTTCGAGTCGCTTCGCATCATCGAGAAACAGACATCCACCAGCTTCCTTCGGATGTTTACCCTGCAAGACCTCCTCGTAAGCGCGAACGAGCAATGGGCGCGAATAGGCGGCTCGACCGGAAAGTTTCTTGATGGACAGTTTTTCAGCCAGAATGGACTCACGGGAAAGTCCCACGTCTTTCTTGCGCTTGCGGGTATTGGCGGCGTCGAGACGGGCGGTTATGGCCTCGTCTAATGCAGTTGTGGATTCGCCAAGTTTTTCGGCAATCAAACGAAGGTCGGCGAGGGTAAGCGCTTTCCCACGTTCCCATGCGTCTCGTGCCCGTTTTTGCACGCGTGGAGACAGGGCCAGCCAGAAGGGTTTGAGGCGGTCGCTTTGGGCGAGTTGGATTACCGGGTCAAGGAGCAGAGCATCCTCCGCATCCGGGTGTATCAAAAGACTGTCTAAATTATCCCGGGCGATCCCCGGCAGCGTGCGGACGGCATCCTTGAAGGTTTTTTTGGTCAGGCGGCCTTCGACGCGCATGCGATCATTCAAAACACGGCGTTCGTCAGGGCTGAGTGGACGTAAATCAGAAGCACCGGATTCACCTACGCGAACGTTTGCCAGTTGCATGGCCCAGCGGAATCGGAGGAATTCGGGACAATTGCGCGTCGGGACCTTTTCGCCGGAGAGCGGGCAGGTTGAAATGATGCGATTGTCGAAGCGCGGCACCAATTGGCCGAAGAGAAGACCGCCCTCGAAGCGGGCAGGCAGGGGAATGCCGATAGTGGCGAGATGCTCGCGCTCGGTTTTGGACAGCGTTCGGGCGGTGAGCAGGCCGATGAAAGTTTCGTCAAGAGCGGGCAGGTGGCCGCGATGCGCTTCAAGGATGCGGCGAAACTCGCGTTCAACACAGTCGCGGGGAAATGCGGCGCTCTTCGCCTTAAAGCGAACACGGGAGGATTTTTTATCGCCAGCTACGTCGAGCCCAAGCACGCGGACGAAGGTTTCCGCCATCGTCTGGGTGTTGTGCTCCTGCATAAGTGCGATGGCGTTTTGCTCTTTTTCAGAATCGGCTTTGGCCTCGGCATCATCGACTGCTGCGGCCTCTTCGGACGACCAGCGACGGTTGCCGTCGTAACCGCGATTATGGGCATACCAGCGGATCACGTCCCATAGTTGGACCCAGGTCAGCAGGTGTTCTTTGGCGCCGCCCGAGGCGAGCACGCGGGCTGCAAGCATCCAAGGAGCGGAATGGCCGCCGGACTGGCGGTGTTTGGCGGCTAGATCGGCGGCAGAAATGACACCGAAGTAGGCGAGGAGCTTTTCGAGACGGGCGACGCGTTGACGGGTGGATCGAACGTGGCGACGCTGGCGGCGGTATGCGCGTCGTTTACTGGCTAGGCAGTCGTCAGCTCCAAAAGTGACCACGCCGGTTCCGAGAAGGGCTGGGGCTGCGTCGCGGGAGGTAACTTGTAGAACAGCCCAACCGATGGAGCTGTGACCGACGTCGAAGGCAAATTGCAGGTCCGTAGAAATTAACGTTGCAACCATGCGGCACCAAACTTTACCAAGTCTTCGGAATCAAGACAAAGTCTGAAGCGCAAACCGTGCCTCTGTCCGCCATGCGAACACGCCGTGTATAAAAGCGCTTTTAAAGCAGACCGGCGCGGCGTAAGCCCGCCGGTTTTGCTTTTATTTCGGAGGTGGCGGACGGACGAGTCTGCTCTTTTTGCGTCTCTTGCGCCTTTTTAGCGGCCAATCCCGATTGGAAAATCGACGGAAATTAAGGCCGGATAGGTGCGGATACGGAGTCCACTCGCTGGCGCTCCCGGCCACGCGTCGGCAGGGGCTTGCGACGTTGATTTTGACATGGCGCCGTTGCGCTACACTTGTAGGGCATGAGTGCGACGACCGCCAAGCCGACTTTCATCCGGCTCACTCCGGCTGAGAAAAAGCGTATTGCCGCCGCCGCCCGCAAGCGGGGGCTCACCCCGACGGCGTTCATCAAGCGGGCTGCGCTGGAGGATGCGGGAGCCAAGGGAGATGACGCCCGGCTCGACCAGCTCGAGCGCATCGCCTTCGGGCTTCGCGAGGCGGTTGAAGATGAGATCGACTTCCGTGCCGTCACCACCGCTTGGGACCGGCATGTGAAAAGCGGTGAAAAACTCCTCTCTTCCGAGGAGGCTTGGCGTGAGCTGGGAATATAAGCTCATCCCCGAAGTGGTTCGTAAACTGCGCGATCTCGCGCCGTCGGCGGCGGTTGAAATCAAGGCTTACCTGGAGTCTTGGATCAAGGGGACTGCGGATCCGCGGATTCATCGCAAAGCACTCCGCCATGGTCTGAAAGGGTTCTGGCGTTAACGGGTCAAGGACTGGCGTATCTTGTGCCGCTTGGAAAACAACGTGTGCATCGTCGTGGTCGTTGACGTGGGACATCGGTCCAGCGTTTACGATTGAAGTGCCGGTCTGGGTTTAGGGATCGCACTCGGAGGTTGACCGCGGATTGCACGGATGGGCGCGGAGACGGAGTCCACTCGCTGGCGCTCGCGGCTACGGCTGCGTAAGCAAGGGCCGGTGTCAGGCTTTGAACGAACCGCGCGGAGAGATGAAGGGCACCCGATAAACGGTAAAGTCGGTGTGGTCTGTCGTGAGGACCGTGGCTCCTCGATGACGGCGGGCCAGCAGGACGGCGCACGCGTCGGCATAATCCATGCGCGTTTTCCACTTCGCCATTTCATCCAACACATCAACGGGCGCGGGGTCTTCGACCTGCATGCGCTCCACGAGTGTTCGTAGTTTATGCATGCCTGTCGTGCCGTTGCCCAATCCGTGGGTGGCTTCAGCAACCGCCGACGATGTCACAATAAAAGGCCCAGTCCGCTCAAGCATCATGCTCTGAGCCCACTGGTGATCGGGATCGCGTGCGTTGATCGCCGCAATCAGCGGTCCTGCATCAAGTATTATGATCGGCGAGGATACGCGCACGGATGTGTTGCTTGAGCGCTTTGCCTTTCAGCGGAGGAAACGACATGGATCCAAAAATGTGCTCAACCCCGGCGAAGGGGTTGCCGGGGACAGCCTTCGTGATCAACGGAACCTTCTTGCTCGATTTGGCTTTGCGTGAAGCCGCTTTACGGACGCGGGCTGGTTTTTTGGTCAGCGTGCTCATGGCGGCAAAGATCGTTCAAGGGTTGGCAGATTGGCAAGCGCGCGATGGGGCGGATAACCCGACGCGTTGCTCGGGTGAACCGCCGGTCCTGCTCCGGCAGTAGCGCAGGTTTCCGGAGCGCTCTTTTTTGCGTCTTCTGCGCCTTTTTGCGGCCAATCCGGATTGGGGATCGGATGGGAACGACAGCCTCGTGACCTTGGCTGCTACTCGGGAGGCAGGTTGCCGAGGAAGGTGAGGATTTCTTTGAGGCGTGCTAACGGCTTGGGGGCGGTGAGGCGGGGGAAGCGGCTGCCGGCTAACATGACATAGTCGTCGCGGATGCCCGAACCACGCAGGCACTTGAGGCGGCTGGATTCGGTTTCCACGCTGATGATCCGGGCCTGCTCGGCGCGGATGCGGATTTCGGTGATCAGCAGCAACGCGCGGACTTCGTCCCCATAACTGCCGAAACGGTCGCGGAGGTCGGACTCGATTTCTTTGAGCTGCGCGGGGCCACCGGCCATCGCCAGGCGGCGGTAGAAGTCGATGCGCAGGCGTGTTTCCGTGATGTAGGCGGAGGGGATGCGTGCTTGGATTTTGGATACTTCAACCGCGCCGTCGGCGGATTGCTCGGCGGCTTTGATGGCTTGGTAGGAGGTTTGTTGAGAGTTGAGGGTTGAGGGTTGAGAGTTGGCCGCGCTTTCGCCGACGAAGACGAAGTCGAGTTTTACGTTGGCGCGGATGGCGGCGGCGTGTTTCTCGCCTTTCAGTCGCGCGACGGATTGGCGGAGCAACTGGCAGTAGAGTTCAAAACCCACGCCGATGATGTGGCCGCTTTGCTGCGAACCGAGCAGGTTGCCGGCGCCGCGGAGTTCCAGGTCGCGCATGGCGATGCGGAAGCCGGCGCCGAGCTGGTTGTGCGTGCGCAGGGCGTTGAGGCGTTCGCGGCTGATCTCGACTAGGCGCGTGTGGCGGTGGAGGAGGAGGTAGGCGTAGGCTTGGTGTTTGAACCGGCCGACGCGGCCGCGGAGTTGGTAGAGTTGCGAGAGGCCGAAGCGGTCCGCGCCTTCGATGATGATCGTGTTGCAGTTCGGAATATCGAGGCCGGTCTCGATGATCGTGGTGCAGACGAGCACTTGATGTTTGCCGGCCACGAAATCGGTCATCTCGCGCTCGAGTTCGTGTTCATCCATCTGCCCGTGGCCGACGCCGATGGTGACGTCGGGGAGGAGTTCGCGGAGGCGGGCGGCGACGAGGTTGATCGTCTGCACGCGGTTGTGCAAGTAGAAGACCTGGCCGCCGCGGCGGAGTTCGTGGCGAATGGCGTCCACCACGATTTTGTCGTCGTAGGTTTTGACGATGGTCTGGATCGGGTGGCGGTTGCCGGGCGCGGTCTCGATGACGCTCATGTCGCGGGCGCCGGTCATGGCCATGTAGAGCGTGCGCGGGATGGGCGTCGCCGACATGGCGAGCACGTCCACGGTGGCGCGCATGGCTTTGAGGCGCTCCTTGTGTTTCACTCCGAAGCGTTGCTCTTCGTCGATGATGACGAGGCCGAGGTCTTTGAAGGCGACGTGGTCGGAGAGAAGCTTGTGGGTGCCGATGAGGATATCGACCTGGCCAGCGGCGGTGGCGCTGAGGATGCGCGTGGTTTCGCCCTTGGTGCGGAAGCGGCTGACCATCTCGACGGCGATGGGGTAGCCGGCCATGCGTTCGCGAAACGTGTTGAGGTGCTGCTGCGCGAGAATCGTGGTGGGGACGAGGATGGCGACTTGTTTGCCGCCTTGGACGACCTTGAAGGCGGCGCGGATGGCGACCTCGGTTTTGCCGAAGCCGACATCGCCGCAGATGAGGCGGTCCATGGGGCGGGCTCGTTCGAGGTCGGACTTGGTTTCGTCGATGGCGCGGAGCTGGTCCTTGGTCTCGGTGAACGGGAAGGAGCCTTCGAATTCCTTCTGCCAGTCGTTATCCGGCGGGAAGGCGTGGCCGGGTTGGGCTTCGCGCTGGGCCTGGATTTTCAACAAATCGGCGGCGAGGTCGATGGTGGCGCGCTCGGCGGCCTGGCGGGTTTTCTCCCAGCGGTTGGAGCCGACCTTGCCGAGCTGGGGCTTGGTTTTGCCGAGGCCCACGTAGCGACTGATGAGGTGCGACTCTTGAAGGGGGACGTGGAGGGTGACGCCGTCGTCGAATTCGAGGGAGATGACTTCACGTTGGCCGTCGCGCGTATCCAGTTTTGTGAGACCGCGGTAAAGGGCGATGCCGTGCTGGAGGTGGACGACGAAATCGCCTTCGACCAGTTCGGAGAAGTCGAGGAGTTGGTCAACCTGGGCGCGGTTGACGGTGGCGCGTTGCGGGCCGGTGACGCGGCGGGCGCGCTGGCGTCCGAAGAGTTCCGTCTCGGTGACGAGGACGAGTCCGCCGAGCTCGCCGAGTTTGCGCTTGGGGAGCGTGGACCAGAGCAGGCCGGCACCGGCGCGATAGGTGCAGCGGAAACCTTCGTTGAGGGTGCCGCGGACCCAGAGCGGTTGCAGGCCTTTGAAGCGTGCGTCCTCGGCGAGGATTTCTTTGACGCGTTGTTCTTCGCCTTCTTTGGAGACGACGAAGGCGAGGCCGTAGCCGTCTTTTTTCCAGGCGACGAGTTGGGCGAGAAAACTGCGGCGGGACTCTTCCTCGGCGGAGAGGCGTTCCTGGGCGACCAGGTCGTCGGACGGGTAGGTGCGGTGGTGGGAGAGGCTTTCGGTATCCCAGGTGGTTTCGGTCACGCCTTCGCCGTCGAAGATCGCGGCGGCTTCATCGATGTCGGCGAGACCGAAGGCGGCGGCGGATTTTTGGAGGATGGGCGTGAGTCCGTCGAAGCCTTCGCGGGCGAAGGCGGAGAACTCCTCGTCGAGCGCGGCGGGTTCGACGAAGACGAGCTGGGTGTGGGGCGACAGGTAGTCGGCGAGGCCGGTGCGGGAGGTGCCGAGCTTGAGGCGTGGCGAGGCGGAGAGGGTGACGGTGTTGACCTGTTCTCCGGAGCGCTGGGTGACGGGGTCGAAGGCGCGGATGTCCTCGATGTCGTCGCCGAAGAAGTCGAGGCGGTAGGGCTGGCTGGCGGTGATCGGGTAAACGTCGATGATGCCGCCGCGGATCGCGTAGTGGCCGGGGGATTCGCAGACGGCCTCGGAGTCGTAGTCGAGCGAGCGGAGGGTTTCGAGGAGGGCTTGGAACGGCTGGTTCTGGCCGCGGGCGAGGGTGATTTCGCGGCTGGAGAATTCTTCGATAGCCGGGACGGGCTGGAGGAGGGCGGCGGGCGTCGTTAAGACGACGAGTTGAGGGTTGAGAGTTGAGAGTTGAGAGTCGGAAGTGGCGCGGGTCGCGCGGAGGCGCGACAAGACGGTCGTGCGGTCGGCGGAGGCGGCGAAGGCTTCTCGCATGTCGCGGCTGTCGGGCATCGACTCGGGGAAGATCAGCGTCTCCAACGAGGCGGGGGTGCCACCGGCGGAGCGGTGGAAGAACGAGACATCTTCGGCGAGTTGTTCCGCGTGTTTCAGATCCTCGGTGATCACCAGCCAGACGGGGGCGGGGTGTCCGCGCGTGAGCTCGGCGATGACCGCGCCGCGGGCGGGCGGGCAGACACCGGTGAGCTTGATGCGTGGAAGGGTGGCGAGGGCGGACATGAGAGGAAATGACCAATGACCAATGTTCAATGACCAATGGACAGGAGGTGGACGGGGCTAGGGAAGCGAGGAATGAGTGAAGGGCAACCGGGGAGTGGAGATGCGGATTTTTATCACGAAAGACACTAAACACACGAAAAGCGGAAAGTCGGATTCGGAGGAGAAACGGAGCCGGAACTGTCTAACCATTGGTGAGCACTCATCGGCACTCATGGACGGGGTTCGGAGTGATGCCACGGGGGGAATGAGGCTGCGCAGAGCGGTTTTTACCTCTTGCGGTGCTCCGTGTCGGAGCTCTGCGCTCTCTGTGGACATTCCTCGATTTTTTTGTGCGATTCGTGCTTTTTTGGCCATCTTCCGTTGAACCCGATGCCTTCCGCTTTGCCGTTTATTGTCCATCTCGATGCCGACGCGTTTTTCGTGTCGGTCGAGCTGGCGCTGCAGCCGCAGTATCGCGGGAAAAAGGTCGCGGTCGGCGGACGCGAGCGAGGCATCATCGCCTCGGCCAGTTACGAAGCGCGGGCCTGCGGCGTTTATACGCCCATGCCGACCGCCCGTGCGCTCAAGGTCTGCCCCGACCTTATTCTGCTTCCGCACAAGGGCAGCTACGGCGAGACCTCGCGCAAAATGTTCGATCTCTGCGAAACGCTCACGCCCTACGTGCAGCGCAATTCCATCGACGAGGGTTATCTCGATTTGAATCCGTGCGGTCTCAAATCAGCCGAGGACATCGAACGCGTTGTGCGCGGGCTCCAGAAGCGCATTTGGGACGAGTTGCAGATTCCCGTGTCGATGGGCATCGCGACGAACAAGCTCGTCGCGCAAATCGCCTCCAAGCTTCGCAAACCGCGCGGCTTTGTTGTCGTGCTGCCGGGCGCCGAGGCGTCGTTTCTCGAACCGCTCGACATCGGCAAGCTTCCAGGCGTGGGCAACAAGACGGAAACCGAACTCCAGACGCGCGGGATCTGGAAAATTCGCGACCTCTTCACCAAGACCGAACGCGAACTCGAGGCGCTGCTGGGCCGCGACTGGCAATCGTTTCTGGCGATGGCGCGCGGCGAGGATGACCGTCCGGTCGAGACCGAGCATGAAGACGCGAAAAGCTATTCGCAGCAGGAGACGTTTTCCAAGGATGTCGGCGAGTTCGCCGCGATCGAGCGCACCGCCAAGGGCATGATCGACGCGCTGATGCCGGCGATACGAGCCGACGGAAAACGCGTGCGCACGATCACGATGAAGGTGCGCTACGGAGATTTTACGCAGGAGACGGCTGGCAAGAGCCTGCCGGAGGCGAGCGATTTGGAGCAGCCGTTTTATCCGCTCGTGCCGGTGCTTCTAAAACAAGCGTGGTCCAAGCAACGTCCGCTGCGGCTAGTGAGCGTGCGTCTTTCCGGAGTGGAGGACGGTGCGCGGCAGCTCGATATGTTCGCTGAGACAGATGAAAAGCGCCGGAAGCTCGCGGCGGTGCTCGATCAGCTCAACAAGGGCAAGGTGGCTCGCGTGCAGCACGGGCATCAGTTGCCGCCGAGAAGCGGGGGAGCACGAAGTAGCGAGGAGTGAGTAGCGGGTAGCGAGTAGGTCAGAGATAGATTCTCGGGTAGCGGTTAGGGCGGATCGTATCCGACTACTCGCTAGTCGCTACTCACTACTCGCTACTTCCAAAGCGTTAGCGCCACTTGTTCCTCGTATTTGACCGGAGCGGCGAATAAGTATCGTGCACTATGTCGCACGATCCCCATGCGCAGGTTGATCAGGCTGTTCTCGAAAAAATTGAGCAGAGCCCTGTCGGGGCCGTGCCGCACACTCCGACTTATCAGGACTCGCTCCGACGTCTGCATGCGACGCACCAGGTTTACGCCTCGGCTGATTACAAGGACGGCCATGTGACGGCGCGGTCGTTGGCGAAGGCACCGATTTTTCACGCCAACAATCTGGCGTCGCTCATCACCGGGAAAATCGACGTCTCGGCATTGGAGACGAACAACAGCGTGTTCTCGCGTTACGTGCAGTCGCTTCCGGCCGCGTTGCGCGACAAGGCCGAGGCGCTGCGGGCCAAAGTCATCGGCCGCGCGATTCTGCATCGCAAGCACCACGGTCCCGGCGAGGCGCCCGCGATCCATGATCCGGAGAACATTCTGTTTCTTGTTCCGGGCACGGGGCCGCATCCGGGGCTCCCCGGGAATTACCTGCAAGGCGCGTTGCGCGAAGTCATGCACCCGGGCGCCGTTTCGACCTGGAAGCTGGAACTCCACGATGGCGAAGACGGTGTGTCGTCACTGGCGGCGGCGACGTTGCCCGAGGCCCTGACGGCGTTGCAGGACGTGATCTCAAGCGCACCGTTTCATCTAAGCGAACTCGACGCGTTGGGATTCAAGCTGAACTGAGCGGGGAGACGAATTTTGAACCACTCATGAATTGCCAAATGTGGCGATTCGGTGGGAGCGGCTTCGGCTAATCGCCTTCGCGGTTGATCGGAGGCGTCCGCTAATCGCGGACGATAGCTAGAGCATTTTGAAAAAGTTGTAGCCGAGAGCGTGAGCGAGTGGACGAACCACCACCACTCGCTCACGCTCGCGGCTACTTCATAATTTCGGCTACGACTCTATTTAAAATGCTCTAGCTGATGAGCAGCAATCGTGGCGGCTGGCCAGGGGTGGTTTCGGGGGCGCGGTGGATGCAGGGCGGGACGGGGCTGCCGGGGCATTGGGTCGCGATGCGCCACATGTTGCCGAAACCGAAGGTGAACACCTGGGCGTGCGGCAACGCCGCGTAATGGAGATCGTAGCAACGCGCGTTGCACCACGCGGCGAAGCCGGCGTCGTCGGGACCGCCGTAGAGTTGCAGCAACGCGGCGCGGGTTTCAGGGATGTCCACGCGGCAGATGGCCTCGGAGTTGGCGATGCCTTCGGAGGAGGCGACGGTGTAGCTGCACAGGAAGGTATCGGCGAGGGTGTTGGCGCTGTCGGCGTGCCAGTCATAAACGTCGATCGGCACCGGGCCGGCTTCCGGTTCGCGCGGATAGGCGGGGATGAGATCGAGCGACGGATCGAGACCGGCATCGCGCAGGAGTTTTTGGTCGGCAAGGAGGATGTCGCGCGCGATGCGACCGGCGGGCGAGAGCGGCAAATCGAGCAACGACTCGTCATCCACCGTGGTGATCTCGTCGAGCGGCCCGACCACCGAGGCGATTTCGTCAAAGTCGCCCGCCAACGTGCGCGGCCAGCAGAGGGCGTTCACGTTGCCGGAGAACGGGGTCGAGACGAGTTCGACGAAACTGTTCACCACTTTGACGCACGGGTGTGTTGGGACGGGCATGCTTCGAGAGACGTTGCGAGCGAGACGGAGGGTGCTCAAGTCGTGTCTGTGTCCTTCCGTGCTTACTTAAGGAGCTTGGCAAGGAGCGGGTTTAGTTCCTCGGCCCACATTTCGTAACCTTGGACGGAGAGGTGTAACTTATCTTTGGTGAGTCCGGTCCAGTTGTCGCCCTCGGGGGTGAACTTCGAGGCGAGATCCAGATAGTGGATCTTCGCGCCGTCGTGAAGGGTTGCCAAAAGCTGGTTGGCTTGGGCCATCTTTTCGGTGGCGCGGGCGTTGGGAAGGATGCTGATCAGCACGAATTTGATGCCGGGGAATCGCGTCTCGGTCGTGGCGATGACTGCCTTGACGCCGGCGACGATGTCCTCGGGTGAGTCGGCGTAGTTATTGGTGCCGATAAGGAGGACCGCGACTTTAGGGGCGAACCCGTCAAGCGGGAGATTCTGGAGGCGCCAGATGGTGTTTTGGGTGCGGTCCGCGCTTTGGCCGAAATTGAGCGCGCGGGCGGCGTAGTGTTTATCCCATACGGGCTTGCCTGGACCCCAGCGCCATTGCTCGGTGATCGAGTCGCCGATGAAGATGATGTCGCAGCGCTTGCCGCGCATAGTCTGGAGGTAGTCGTCGTATTGGGTCTGATAAACGGGCCGCGAACGGTAGTTGTGGTCATCCGCCTGGGTGGTCGCCGGGCCGGGCGTTTGGGCCGTGCCGACGATCGAGCCGGCGAGGAAACACGAAAGGAGCAGAAACGTGCGCGGGGGCATGATGCCAGAAAGTTGATGACGGTGAGTCGGTGATCTCTGCCAGCCAGACGTGCTCCTGCTCGTTACCCGAGTTGTCGGGTCGATCCACCAGGGTTTGGAGGCGACGATACAAGGTGCTTTTTCCCGAACCATTCGGCCCCGCAAACATGCGCAGGCGGGGAATGTGGGTTTCCGCGCTCACCGGAGCTCGATCATGGTGCCTTTGGCATAATGGCGGGGCGGCTCGATGCGTTTGCGTTCGATGCGCGAACCGTCGGGAAACACTTCGTAAATGACGGCACCCTCGGTTTGGAGGACGCTTTGTCCGGCGGCGAGGGTCTGGCGACGGGCTTCGGCGAAGGCGGAACCGGAAACCAAAGGCAGCTGGCTTTCGAGAAAGCGGAGGTTCTTTTCGTCTTCGGACATGGCGTAAAACCTATGAAGGCAGCGGAGCGACGCAAGAGCGGGGAATGGGTCCGGTCACGACCGATTTGCTTGCTGACTTCGACCTCGGTCACCGCCCATCGGATCAACCGCGTCAGCCGCGGCGGGCGGCGTTGATTTTCGCGATGAGATCCAGTGGGTGTGCTTTCGCCCAGCGCGTAGCTCCGAGAGCGCATCGGCATAGATCGGAGCTTGGGCGTCGAGGAATCGGGAGAGATTCATGGCGGGGATTACAAAAGCCTAGGGAGCGATGACTACGGTGCGGCCCCGGCCAGAGCCTGCTTGCGGAAAAGAAGAAACTGTTGGGCGTCGCGCCAGGCGCCAGGATCATACGAATCACCCAACAGTGCGAATATCCGCGAGGCTTCGGGATAATCCTTGGCCAGCACGGCCAGCTTGGCGGCCCAGTTCGTGACTTCACGGAAATCAGGGTATTTCTTCCTCATCGCCTCAAGGCCCTCACGGGTTTTGGGCCAGGATGCCTTGGTTTCCTCGAAGACGTTCCGATGATAGCCGGCAAGGTTCATGACGATGCGGGCGTAGATTTCCGCGCCGAGGCCGTTTTCAGCGCGGGAAGCCTGCAGGGCATAGTCCTCCCAATCGCCGGGTTCGCCATGCCAGCGCGGCAGCAATGAATAGGCTCGGGCGGTATCGTAGCCCCAAAACACGGGAGAGTAATCTTTCGCTTCCTTCATCAGCGCGTCGTAGTCGCCCTTCAACCAGCCCTGGCCCAGCGCCACGCGGAGGCTGACAGTCCACCAGACGGCATCCTTCATCGGCAGGGCGCGGGCGGCATCGAGGATTTCCCGGGCCTTGGTCAGGCGTGCCTCGAAGAGTTTCCATCCTTCCGGGCTGACCTTGTCGGCGTATCCCGAGCCGCGGGCATGCCAGGCGTAATCTACAAAAAAATCGGCGTAGGCTACGCGCGCGGTGATGGAGTCGGGATACGCAGCGATCCATTCCTGATGAATGGTGTCGTGCAACTGCCACATGCTCTCGGGCTCGTCGTCACGACAACCCAGCGCATCGTGAAACTGGGCGATTTTCCAAGAACCGTTGGAAAAGACCGCGCGGTTGGCGTGCAACTCGTCGGCTTTGAGCTCAAGCTCTTCGAAACGGCGGTTATTGTAGGCTTGGCGTGTTTCGCTGCGGAAAGCGTAAGTCTCGGCCCGGATAGCGTCCCTGACCGCGTGGACTCCGGATGTATCCACGGCCTGCTCGGTGGCTTTTTTGTAGCAACCGCCCAGCGAGCCTGCGAGCAGTGAAAGAAAGAGGGCAATGAAGGCGTAGATTCTCATCAAGGGGATGGACGGGTTTTATTAAGGGACGGCTGTTTGATGGTTCGCACCGCTGGAGATCGGGCTGGGTTTATCCGGTGTCGGAGGTGTTTTTTAGTCCAATCGGTCGCGCCAGGCGGGATCATCTCGGTGGCGGGAGGTGACCGCGAAAACGATGATGCGATTGCTGTCGGTGAGGGGGGAAGTAGCGAGTAGTGAGTAGCGGGTAGCGAGTAGCCGGAGGGGTCAGACCGGCGGTCTGGCCTACAGCAGGTTGAGCTGGGCGTTATCCTCAGGGGTGACGGTGATTTTCTTTTTGGGGCGGGCTTTGGGTGTCGCTGCACTCGGAAGTTCGACGCTGGTGTCGTCGGATTCTAGTTTTTGCAGGATCACTTTGGCGCGGTCGATGACTGTGAGGGGCAGGCCGGCGAGGCGGGCGACTTGGATGCCGTAGCTGCGGTCGGCGGCGCCGGGGATCACTCGGCGGACGAAGACGATTTCGTCGTTCCACTCTTTCACCGCCACCGAGAAATTGCGGAGGCGGCTCAGGTGTTTTTCGAGTTGGGTCAGCTCTTGGTAATGCGTCGCGAAGAGGGTGCGGGGGCCGCGTTCGGCGTCGCGGTGGAGATGTTCCACTACGGCCCAGGCGATGGAAAGGCCGTCGTAGGTCGAGGTGCCGCGGCCGATTTCGTCCAAGATGATGAGCGAGCGGTCGGTGGCGTTGTTGAGGATGTTGGCGGTCTCGTTCATCTCGACCATGAAGGTCGAGTTGCCGCGCGCGAGGTCGTCGCTCGCGCCGACGCGGGAGAAGATGCGGTCCACCAGGCCGACGCGGCAGGTCTTGGCGGGGGTCCAGCAGCCGACTTGGGCGAGGAGGGTGATGAGCGCGACTTGGCGGATGTAGGTCGATTTACCGGCCATGTTGGGGCCGGTGATGAGCGCGAGTTGGGCGTCGGTCGAGGCGAGGACCGTGTCGTTGGGAACGAACGCCGTGGTGCCGCGTCCGGCGGCGACGGCGGGGTCTTTGAGCATTTGCTCCACGACGGGGTGGCGGCCTTCGATGATTTCGAGGACGTCGCCTTCGTCGAGGACGGGTTGGCAATAATCCCATTCGCGGGCGAGCACGGCCCAGCCGGCGAGGACGTCGAGTTCGGCCAGGGTGTCTGCTGTGCGGGACAGCGCGATGGATTCGTCGAGGACCGCGGCGACGAGGGCGGCGAAGAGGGTTTGTTCGCGGGCGAGGGCGTTTTCCTCGGCGTGGAAGATTTCCTTTTCCTTGGCGCGGAGGTCCTCGGTCACGTAGCGCTCGCCGTTCACGGTGGTCTGGCGGCGGATGTAGTCGGCGGGGACGAGGTGGAGGTTGGCCTTGGTGACCTCGATGTAGTAGCCGAAATTGTTCGTGAATTTGATCTTCAGGCTGCGGATACCGGTGCGCTCCTGTTCGGCGCGTTCGAGGTCGGAGAGCCAGGTCTTGTTGTCGGTCGTGAGCGAGCGGAGGCGGTCGAGTTCGGGGCAGTGGCCGGCGCGGATGTAGTTGCCGTCAGCGAGGTCGTTCGGGAGCGATTCGGCGAGGGCGGAATCGAGGAGGGCGCGGAGCTGGGGCAGCTCCTCGAGTTGAGAGTTGAGGGTTGAGAGTTGAGAGTTCGGGCCGAAGGCGGAGAGGGTGGCTCGGATGGCGGGGAGTTGGGCGAGGGTGTCGCGGATGCCGCCGAGTTCGCGGGGGTTGCGGAGACGATTTTGGAGGCGGCCGAGGATGCGCGGGATGTCGCGGACGTTGCCCAGCCACTCGCGGAGTTCGCCGAGGTGCATCGGGTCGCCCAATAATTCGCCGACGAGGGCGGAGCGGCGTTTGATCTCGGCGAGGTCGAGCGTGGGGGCGGCGAGCCAGCGTTCGAGGAGGCGCGCGCCGGCGGCGGTGCCGGTGCGATTGATGGCGGAGAGGAGCGAGCCGTCGCGGGTGCCGCGGGAGGATTGGAAGATCTCCAGGTTGCGCAGCGTGGCGGGGTCGAGGAGCAACGTGCGGGCGCTGCGATATTCCTGAAGCGAGCGGAGGTTTTCCGGTTTGGCTCGGAGGTTTTCGGTGGCGTAGTGGACGAGCGCGCCGGCGGGGCCGAGGGCGGGGTGGTCGTGGGCGAGGCCGAAGCCTTGGAGGTTGAGGACGCCGAGGGTGGTCGTGACGGTGCGGAGGCCTTCGGAAGTTTCGAAGTGGTAGCCGGGCAGGTCGGTGCAGAGGCGTGGCTCGCAAAAGGCGTGGAGCGCGTGGACGGCGGACGGACTCCGCTCGCTGGCGCTCACGGCTACGTGGGGAGTGTTTTTCCAGCGTTCGAGGTCGCCTTCGATGACGATCAATTCGGCGGGGTCGAGGGCGGTGAGGACGGGCAGGAGATTCTCGGGGCGGGCGTCGGTGGCGACGCGGAATTCGCCGGTGGAGAGGTCGAGCCAGGCGGCGTGGAGGCCGGCTTTGTCGAGCGTGAGGGCGCAGAGGTAGTGGTTGCGCTGGGCGTCGAGCTGGTTGGCGGCGAGAGTGGTGCCGGGGGAGAGGATGCGGGTGACGGCGCGCTTGACGAGTTTGCCGGGCTTGGCGGCCTCGGCCTGGTCGCAGATGGCGATCTTTTTGCCGTGGGCGAGGAGCTTGGTGATGTAGTTGTCGGACGCGTGGTGGGGGATGCCCGCCATGGGCGTTTCGCCGCGCTTGGTGAGGGTGAGGCCGCAGATCTTGGAGGCGACGGCGGCGTCGTCGTGAAACATCTCGTAGAAGTCGCCGAGGCGGAAGAGCAGGATGGTGTCACGGGGGAGTCCGCGTTTCACCTCGAAGTATTGCTGCATCATCGGGGTGAGTTTCTCGGGAGCGGAAGACATGGATCGGAAGGGAACCACGAAACACACGAAATACACGAAAAAATTCAGGGTAACGTTGGTGATTCGAATTCGGAGTTTTAACCTCAATCTGCCCGGGATCACCAAACGGTGAGAGCGTTCACCACAAAGGCACAGAGACACAAAGTTCTCACAAAGATCGCCCGGGTGGATTCTTCTCCGTGCGGCCTCCGTGTCTTTGTGCCTTTGTGGTGAAAGTGGAGGCGCCGCTGATGCCGCCGAGAAGGAATCAACGTTCAATATCCGGCATTGAACATCCAACATTCAAGTGAAGGAGCTGCGGGCCCCGTTCTTTGGATGTTGAGCGTTGGACGTTGGAGGATGGACGTTGTTCAAGGTGGCTTGCCACAAGGAGGCGTTGCGGTGTGATCAGAGCATCGTGTTTATCCCTCGATCACTCCGTTTTATCGCCCCCTTGGCGGTGTTGTTTTCCGGGTGCGCGACTGGGCCGACTGTAACCGGTCCGGTCGAGACTCCCGCTCCCCGCGTGGTTGAGACTCCCGCCGCAGTGGAGGCTCCTGTTCCGGTGGCAACACTGCCGGCCAAGGTGAACACCTCGGAGTTGTGGGGACACAAGGGCAACGCGTGGCTGCCGGGTGGACGGCTGCCGGATTTTTCCTATGCGGGCTATCGCAGTGGCGAGCAGTCCATCCCGGATTATCCGGTGAAGGCCGATGTGACCGCTTTTGGTGCCCGGGGTGACGATGAGGTCGATGACACCGCGGCTTTTCGGGCCGCGTTGAAGGCGACCGAGTCCGGGGCGGTGTGGGTGCCTGCCGGGCGTTACATCATCAGTGATATTTTGAAAATCACGCGGCCGGGCGTGGTGTTGCGTGGCGCGGGGGCGGAGCGCACGACGCTTTATTTTTCCAAGTCGCTTGAAGCGATTGAGCCGAAGCCGGTGGATACAACGTCGGGCCGGCCCACTTCGAATTATTCATGGTCGGGTGGATTAGTGCGGCTTCAGGGAAGCTTTGGATCCCGTGTGCTGACGCCGATCACGGAGGGGGCCGTGCGGGGAGATCAGGTCATCACGGTGGAAAAACCGCAGGCGCTGATGTTCGGGCAGGTCGTGGAGGTGATGATGTCGGACGGGCCGGAGAACACCCTTGCGACACACCTGTATTCTGAGGACGCGGACGACGTTTCCAAACTCAAGGGGGAGACGACCACCTCGATGATCACGAAGATCACGCGGATCGACGGCAATCGCGTGTATCTGGAGCGGCGGTTGCGTTTCGATGTGCGGCCGGAATGGAAACCGGTGGTGCGGGCGTTTAATCCGACGGTGCAGGATTCAGGCGTGGAGGATCTGGCGTTCGAGTTTCCGGCGACGCCGTATGAAGGACATTTCACCGAGCAAGGATTTAACCCGCTTGCATTCGAGAGTGTGGCGCATTGTTGGGGGCGGCGGCTGAAGTTCGTAAACCCTGACAGCGGTCCGATGGTGGGCGGAGTTTTTAACACGGTGTCGGATGTGGTTTTTGTGTCCGGCCGTGCTCCGGATGCGCGCGGCAATCAAGGGCACCACGGTATTTACCTTCGGAAGATCGGAGATCATCTGTTTACGCGATTCGATGTGCGCATGCGGTTCGTGCACGACATCACGGTGAGCGAGTGCGCCGGCGTAGTGGTGTCGCAGGGCAAAGGCGTGGATTTGTGCTTCGATCACCATAAGCGCACGCCTTATGAGATTTTGTTCACGGCGGTTGATGTGGGTGACGGGACACGTCCGTGGAAAAGCGGTGGCGGCTCCGCACTGGGCAAGCATGCAGGCGCGCGGGTGACGTTTTGGAATGTGAAGGCAATGGGGCCATTGCCCGTGCCTCCGCAGGCGTTCGCCCCGTGGTCGGCAAATTTCGTAGGCGTGAATTTCGGGCAACCGGGTTCGATTGATCCAGATGGATTGTGGCGGGAGTTTGCGGGAGGCGAGGTGGTGGCGCCGGCGGATTTGCACGAGGCGCAATTGAAGCGGCGTCTGAGCAACGGCGACGGCCTAAAATAATACCACGCGGATCACGGAGTAGATGGCCGCAAAAAGTCGCAAAAAATCAAAAGGCGCATGACTCGTCAGAGGCGCCTATGGGCGCGCGGGAGAGCAACGTCGGCAGGAACGGAATCGCGGTGGCAGACGTGCGGCGCACAGCGTTGCCATCTTTTCGGAGGATGGTTTGGGTGCGGGGGTGGTCACACTTTTTCATCGCGATCTCGGAGGAGCGGGCAAACCGCCGCTTGTTGTGTTGCATGGCTTGCTGGGCTCGTCGCGCAACTGGCTGACGACGGGTGGCGATCTCGCGGCCCGGTATCACGTGTTCGCGCCCGATCTGCGCAACCACGGCAAGTCACCGCATGGCGAGCCGATGGATTATGAGACCATGATGGCCGACCTGCTGGCGTGGCTCGACGCGCAGGGTTTGGCGAAGGTCACGCTCATGGGGCACAGCATGGGCGGCAAGGTGGCGATGCTGCTCGCCTGCCGGCATCCTGAACGCGTGGAGCGGCTGGTGGTTGTGGACATCGCGCCGAAAGATTACCTGTCGCATGCGCACCGGGCGGAGTTTGCCGCGATGAACGAGCTGCGGCTCGACACCTTGCAATCGCGCGGCGAGGCGGAGTTGCGCTTCGAGTCGCGCGTGAGCGACTGGGCGATGAGGAAATTTTTAACGACCAACCTGGAGCGTGATGAGGCGGGAGCGGGCTGGCGCTGGCAGATCAACCTGCCGGTGATCACGGCGGCGTTGCCGGAAATCGAGGGGAATCCGCTGGTGTCGGAGGACAAGTTCGACGGGCCGGTTTTGTTCGTGACGGGAGGCAAATCGCACTATGTGCGCGAGACGGATTTGTCGGTGATCACGGCGCATTTTCCGAAGGCGCGGGTGAAGGTCGTCGCCGGTTCCGGGCACAATCCGCACATGGAAACGCGCGCGGAGTTTGTGGCGGCGGTGATGGCAGACACGGAGTAAGGCCGACGGAGTTTTTTCCCTGCCCTCCCGGGCAGGGCTACCTCGCTCGACGTAGCCCGCTGCGGAAGCAGCGGGACTCCGCAGCATCCGCTAATCGCGGATGGCGGGCGTGGAGATTTGGGTGAGGTTGCTTAAGGACCATTCGTTGTGCCCGCCGGGGAGCTCGATGTAGCGGGCGTGCGGAATAGATTTCGCAAGGTTGCGCGCGTGCTCGGCGGGAATGACGTTGTCGTTTGTAGCGGCGAAGATTTCGACGGGGCCTTTGTAGGCGGCCAGCGCCTTTACGTTGTCCCACTTGTCGCGTAAAAGCAGGCTGACGGGCAAAAGTTTCATGTGACGCTTGGCGACGGAGAGCAGGTTGTCGAAAGGCACCGCCAGCACGAGCCGGTCGGGCGGGTTGGGCAACGAACACAGGAAGGACGCGGGACCGCTGCCCATGGATTCGCCGAAGGCGCCAAGCGGAATTCCGGGATGGAGTGATCTCAGAGCGGCGTAGGCTTCATGTGCGGCGGCATTGATGGACGCCATCGACGGTTTGCCCGGGCGGGTGCCGTAGCCGGGATATTCCAATACGTAGGCACAGGAGTCGGCGGGCAGACGATTCACGATATACTGTCGGTCGGAGGCCTGGCCGGCGTTGCCATGCATGATCAGCCAGATGGCACGAGGGGACGGAACCGTCCGGCAATAGCCGACGAGTTTCCCGTCGATCCTCCATTCGCCGAGTTGCGATTGGTTGGGGGCGTGGGTGGGGAAATAGAGAAAACTACCTTCCAGCATCGCGTGGGCGGAGGAGGAGATGAAGATCAGGAGCGCGAGGATAACCAGCGAACGAACCACCTTGGGCGAGTTCATCGACGTCGCGTGATCAGCCCTTGCGCGTCCAGAGCCGAAGGGAACTCAGCAGGAATTCCTCGAGCGCGGCGGATTCGTTGAGGTTGAGGCGCAGGAGGCCGACGACGTGTTCGAGTTTCTCCACGGAGCCGGTCAAGGCGCGGCGGGTGGAGTCGCTGTTTTTCTTCAGGGCGGGCAAGGCGAAGTCGCGCGTGGCGCGTTCGATGTCGGCGAAGAGGCGCGCGCGGAGTCCGTTGGCGATGCCGACCTCCATGGCCTCTTCTTCGTCGTCGCTGAGTTCGGTCGTGAGAGCGGCTTTTTGTTTTTTCCAGATCTCGGAGGTGGCGAACTCCAGGACGGTGCCGAAGCGGGCGGTGAGGCCGTAGGCGCCGAAGACGGAGTCGGCGATGGCTTTTTTATCAGGGAGACCCGCGGCGAGACGACCGAGCCAGGCTTGGTAGTCGGTCAGCCACGAGGACCAGCCGTCGGGGGAGAACGTCGAGCCCACGCCGGGGAAACGGAAGTGCAGGCAACGGCTGCGAATGGTCGTGAGCAGCGCGTAAGGGCGCGTGGTTAGGAGCAGAATCGTGGTGTTGGCGGGCGGCTCTTCGAGGGTTTTGAGGAAGATGTTGGCGGCCGAGACATTCATGCGGTCGCACTCGTGGATGATGGCGACTTTTTGGCGGGCGACGGTGGGCGAGACCTGGACTTTGCCGATCAGGTCGCGGGTGGAGTCGGCGCTGATCTGGCGCATTTTCTTTTCCGGGCGCAGCGCGAAGCAGTCCGGGTGGCTTTCAGGTGGAAAGGGGGCGCTGGACTCGGGCGTGTTGAGCAACCGGTCGGCGATGGCGTGGGCTACCGCGAGGAGGATGTCGTGATCGTCACCGGTGATCAGCAGGCTGTGCGAGAGACGCTTCCGTTCGATGGCGCGCTCGATCACGGCGACGGCAGGCGTGCCGGCGAGGGTTGAAGGCCAGGAGACGGGGGCGGCGGACATCGGGCGCGGGGAAGGAGGGAGAACGAGAAAGAGTAAGAGAACGAGAACGAGCCGGCAGTTGGTGATCGTTCCTCGTCCTCGTAATCGTTCTCGTTCTCTTTTTTCGATTACGTCAGGAGCTTTTGCAGGCCGGTCCAGATGTCTTTTTCGACCCCGTTTTCGTCTTGGGTGCCGTCGATGACAAGGAAGCGGGCGGGCAGGCTTTTCGCGAGCAACAGGTAACCTTCGCGGACCTTGTTGTAGAAATCGATATTCTCGCGCTCCATGCGGTCGGGCAGGTCGGAGGCGCGCTGGCGGATGCGTTGCAGGCCGAGCTCGGTGGGGACGTCGATGATGACGGTGAGGTGGGGCATGACGTTGCCCACGGCGAACTGGTTGATGAGGTTGACCGGATCGCTGGCGAGGTTGCGGGCGATGCCTTGATAAACGGTGGTCGAGTCGAGGAAACGGTCCGAGAGCACGACGGCGCCGCGGGTGAGGGCGGGAGCGATGACCTCGCGCACGAGTTGGGCGCGGGCGGCGGTGAAAAGCAGGAGCTCGGTCTCGGCGCACATCTCGTCGCCTTTGGAGTTGTGGACGATGATGTTGCGGATCTGTTCGCCGATCTCGGTGCCGCCGGGTTCGCGGGTGGTGAGCACTTCGCGACCGAGGAGCTGCACGTGTTTGGCGAGGCGGGCGATCTGGGTGGACTTGCCGCTGCCTTCGGAGCCTTCGAATGAGATGAGTTTGCCGGCGTGTGGATGTTTCAGAGGCATGGCCATGAGGATGACGTGCGGGCGGTTAATTCCAAGTCTGGAGGAAGGTTATCAGATTCGTGAGCGTCGGGCTCTGTCCGGTGCGCACATAATGACCGGAGGTGCTCACGCCGACGGTGAGGCATGCTTCGGGGGAGAGGCCGAGGAGCTGGGCGTTGGAGAAGCCGGCGTTGAAATGGTCGCCGGCACCGGTGGTGATCAGCGGCTTCGAGGTGTAGGGGCCGGGAACCCAGGCGGTGCCCTCGGCGGTGGCGCAGGCGGCGGATTCCTTGGGGTGGACGACCACCGTGGACAGGTTGAGACGGGCGCGGAGATCGGCGCACATCTTGCGGAGACCGGCTTCGTCCGGGGTGAGGGCCGGATAATCAAGCGCGGCCCAGACTTGCTGCGCTTCCTTGAGGTTGAGACCGAGGGTGACGCGGCCGGAATTCTCGAATTTGGCAATGACGCCGAGGACGTTGAGCAGATCCTCGCGCGAGCGTTTCTCGGGATCGGCGAGGTCGAAAAAGAAGAGGCGGTCGCGTGCGGGCAGGGAGGGGAGGACGGTGTCCGTGAGGGCGTTGAAAATCGCCGTCATGTTGGGGATCATCGTCCAGTTGACGAGGGCGACCAAGTCGGCGGAGGCAAAGGCCTGATCGACGGCGGGACGGCCCATTTTTTCGACGATGCGCTCGAAGGTGATCTCATCGAGGCTGCGCATCTGGCCGAGCATGAGCTTGCCGTCGGTGAACTCGACCGCGGTGGTGGAGGCGGGGTCGGCGAGGGTGATGACCTCGGCCTTGCTGGCGAAGTCTTGGAAAACGGGATGGATGGTGGCGCGACCGAGGGCGCCGATGTATTTGACGCGACCGCCGGCGGAGAGAAGGGCGTTGGCCATGATGGGGCCGTTGCCGCCGAGTTTGTCCATGCGCGGGTAGAACTCGATGTTGGTGCTCTTGCCCGCCGCCCCGAGGATGCGCTGGCCGAACTCGGTGATCGTGGTGATCGGCGTGAACGCTTCACCTTGGGCGGTGCGGAGCGCGACCGGCGTCACGATGGTATCGACGAAACCGTCGAATCCGACGACCGAGAGTTTACCGATGAGGGCGGAGCCTTGCTTTTGCAGGGCCTCCAACGTGCGGGACTTGAAATCCATAGGGTGAGGAGGGAAGGGGCAGGGAAGATCCCGCCGCGCCGTGCGGCAACCAGATTCTCGTGGGCGCGGAGTCCCTGATTTCCATTGAAGGAGGGAGTCAAAGCCATCAACCCTTGACGCTTCTTACACGCACTTTTCGATGACACTCTTTCTCGCTTCCGCAAACCTGCTGAAAATCTTCAACGACACCGATGTTTTTGGCCAGATTCTCACCATCGGACTCGGCGTCTTCAGCTTGATCGCCTGGACTGTGATGTTCGGAAAATACAACGAACTCAAACGCCTGCGCGACCTGAACCTCGCCTTTGAGCAACGCCTGCGTGAGGAACGCACCTTGCTCGATCTGCCCGAGTCGTTGCGCAACAAGCGCTCGATTCCCTATGCCGATTTGTTTGCCGATGCCGTCGAGGCTTACTGGCGCGCGGCGTCGATTCTGAAGGAAAAGGGCGAGGACAACAGCCGCGCCCGTCTTCAGCATTCGGAAAACGCCATCCAGCGCGCTATCGGTCGCCAGTCGTTGCGTTATGAGGCGAGCATGATTTTTCTCGCGACCATTGTTTCCGGCGCACCGTTTCTCGGTCTGCTCGGCACCGTGTGGGGCGTAATGGAGGCGTTTAGCGCCGTGTCGGATCAGGCGGCCGCCAGCATCCGCACCCTCGCGCCCGGTGTTTCGGCGGCGTTGATGACCACCATCGCCGGCCTCGTGGTCGCGATCCCTTCGATGTTCGGCTACAACTTCCTACTCGGGAAAGTGAAACAGCTCAGCACCGAGATCGAGAACTACGCCAGTTCTCTGGCCGACCGTCTCGAACTTGAGTCGAAGAACTAAGCCGCCCGACCATGGCCCGCACTTTTCGCCAACGCCGCCAGATGCACGCGGTCTCGGAGTTGAACGTCACCAACCTCCTCGATCTCGCGTTCGTGCTGCTGATCATCTTCATGATCGCGACACCGCTGATCACGGCGGAGCAGACGATCCCGGTCAACCTGCCCTCGGAGTCGAAGAGCCCGCAGCAGCCCGACCCGGACGCCAAATACCAACCGATCTCGATTGATCGCCAAGGCGCTTATTTTTTCGGCGACACACGCGTGAACTTGTCGGAGCTGCAGGCCCGCCTGCGTTCGTTGGGCGCGGATAAGAAGCCGCCGGTGATCCGCATCCGCGCCGATCTCTCGCTCCAATGGCAGCAGGTCGTGACGCTCATGGACGAATTGAAGAAGAACAACCTCTCGAAGATCTCGTTCGATACACAGGCTCCGGACTAAGAAAACGCCTGCTCGCCCGTTATCCCGGTTGCCATGTCGACTGACCGCACGTCACCCCACGCCTTTTTTGCCTCCGCCGCGCTTCACGCGGGGCTGATGGCTTTGGTGTTGTGGTTCACCTGGGCGCACAACCGCTCCAGCGAGAAGGACGCGCCGCAGATTTTTGAACTCGTGGCGGGCGAGGGCGACAACTTTGCCGCGACCGAGGCTCCCTCACTCGGCGTCGCCGGCGGCGGCATCAAGCTGGAAATCCCCGGGCCACCCACGCCCGAACCGTCGCCGGTTGTCGAGGCGGCGCCTCCTGAGCCCGAGCCCTCTCCCGTGGTCGCCGCCGCAGCGCCGATCGAGGAGGCTCCGCCGCCTCCGCCGAAACCCAAGCCGGTCGAGAAGGCCAAGCCCGCGCCCACCGAATACAAGCCGGTCAACATGGCCAAGATGGTGGACCGCATCGCCGATAAACGCGCCGCCAACATCGAAAAGAAGATCAAGGCCGAGCAAAAAGCCGCCGAAGCGAAAGCGGCGAAGGAAGCCGCGGCGAACGCCAAGAAAATGACCAAGGCGGAGTTTGACCGCATGAACAAAGGCAAGTCGTCCCCCTCGCAAAAACCCGGCGGTGGCGGCGGCACCGGTGCTGTGAAACGCATCGATGCCGAAGGCATCGCGGGTGGCGTGGCCGGCGGCTCGACGGCCAACAAGACCGGCGGCGCCGGCGGCAAAGCGCTTACACGGCAGGACATCGAGCTCTCCGAGGCTTACATCTCGCTTTTGATTCAACGTCTGAAGGCCGCGCACCAAAAACCCGAAGGATTGAGCGACCTGCTCGAAGCCACGGTCAAATTTCGCCTCACCTCGAGTGGTGAGGTGGTGAATGTCACCATTATCAGTTCGTCCCGAAATGCGGAGTTCGATCAGTCGGTGCAGGCGGCCTTCCGTCGCATCACGTTGCCGCCGCCGCCCGCAAACCTGAAGACCAGCGATTACACGCTGACCTTCAAGATGCGGGAAGACAGCTGAGCGGGTTGAATTCTGCGCTTTTGAAGCGCACTGAACAAATTCCCAAAAAACCGCTTGCCTTCGGTAATCAAAACCTGATTTTCACCACCTCCCGTCAGTTACGGGCTCTTAGCTCAGTTGGTAGAGCGCCTGCATGGCATGCAGGAGGTCAGCGGTTCGACCCCGCTAGGGTCCACCAATTTGGACAAGAAAAGCCTCGGTTTAACCACCGGGGCTTTTTTGTGCCCATCGCCTAGGCAGGGTGGGTAGCAGCCGAGGTAACGAGGCTGTGGAAGTTCTTATGCCTCAAAGTCCGGCGACAGCCTCGTTATCTCGGCTGCTACCAAATCCCGCTCGTATCACCGGGGTTTTGCTGAACGTCGCTCAATGAGTTGTCGCGGGTTGGGCTGGTCGCATACTGTTTCATGTGCGCTCAAGGATCCACCGGGAACGTCATCGCGGCGCTCGCCAGTTTCTTCATCCCGGGGCTTGGTCAATTACTCCAAGGCCGTTTCATCAAGGCGGGCATCATGTTTGTCCTGGCCGCAGTGCTGTGGTGGTTCCTGCTCGGCTGGATCATCCACCTGTGGTCGATCATCGACGCGGCTCTCTTCAAGCGGCCCGCATCCTGAGGGTCATAGTTTAAGATCCTTGGCGTAGCCGGTGAGCTCCATGTAGGCGTTGCCAAGTGGGCGGCCCACAACGTCGAGCACCCGGCAGGCACCTTCCCAATACGGGATGCCTCCGAGGTTGCCGGTGAGTTCTTGGTTTTTCGCGAGTGGAACGAGCGTGAGCACGACCGGCTTGCCCGTGGCCGGGTCGGTCGTCGTGAGGCGAACGCGCGACGGATAGACCGCATCCGTGATCGGACTGCTCCAGCGGTCGATCACCTCCCATTTGAAATCGCTCTTCCGCGTGCGACCCGCGGCGTCGATCCATGTGAGCGACGACGCCGGGTCGGAACTGCCGTCGCGCAGGCGCATGCGGTAAAACATCAGCTCGCGACCGTCTTTGAAATGAATGCTCACCCAGTCCCAGCCGACTTGGTTCTGGTCGAGCTGACTGCTGCTGATTTCGTGGTCCATCCATGTCTCTCCGGTCACGCGCAATGTCTCCTCGCCGAGCGTGAGAGTGCCCTCCGTGCGCAGGCGCGTGAATGTGAGGTAGTAACTCGCGGCGGTCGGCGCAGCGCCTTTGCGCGAGACGCCATTTTCTCCGAAGACGACCAGCGGTTTGGCCGGCGACAACGACAGGGTAAATCCGGCCTCCGCCCGCACACCGCCGCGCAGCTCCATTTTGTTCGTTGGCGCATCGGTGAAGCGCAAGGACCACGGGCCATTGTGCAGATCGAGCGTGGTCGTGGAGGAGCCGGCGTCCCAGCCTTCGCGGTTGAGGCGTTCCTGATGGTAAAACGTTCCCGTCGCCGCATCGGTGAGTGCCATGTGGGCGAGATGGAGGTTTGTAGATTTATCGGGCGCGGCACTGCGGAAAAAGGTGGCTTGGTATCCGAAGCGCCGACCGTTTTCGGCGAAGAGGTGTCCGGTGAGATACCACCACTCGATTTTGAATTCCGGGTGTGAGCCGTGGTCGCGTGGAAATGAAAACACGTGGCCGGGCTGCGGCACCGCAAAGCCGTCGGCGGTGGTCAGTGGAATTTCCGAGCTACGGAGGGAATGGCCACAAAAAGCACAGAAGACACAAAATAGGAGAAATGATGGGGGGATTCTTTTGCGCATTTTGTGTCTTTTGTGGCCAATCATTCCTCACGGTCGGCCGGCAGGTCGGCGCCCCAGAGGCCGACGGCGTAGCTCACGGCCCAACCGGTGGCCAACACCACGGCGGTGAGCGCGGCGAGCTGGCCCCATGGCATCGCGTAGGTGAGCGTCCAACCGAAGGATTGTTTGTTGATCACGTGAATCAGCAGCCAGCCGAGTGCGCCGCTGAGCGCCAAGCCGCCGAAGACCGCGCAGACGGAGACAGCGAGGCCTTCGATAGAAGCGGCGAAGGCGATTTCACGGCGGCGAAAACCGAGCGCGCGCAACGTGGTCAACTCGTCGCGGCGGTCGAGCAGCACGCTCACGAGCGTTAGCGCCAGACCGGTCATCGCGACCGCGACGCCGATGACTTCGAGCGCGTAGGTGATGGAAAACGTCTGCCGGAAAATCCGCAGCACTTCCGAGCGCAGCTTGGTGTTCGTGAATACTGAAAGGCCCGGATATGTTTTGACCAGTTCGGCGCGCAACGTGTCGGGATCGACACCGGGTTTCACGTAGAGCGAGACGTTCGTGACCGCGTCTTCGCCGAACCAGGCGCGGACATGTTTGAGATCGAGCAGGAGCGAACCCTTCTCGTTGCCGTAGTCGGCGAAGACTCCGGCAATGGTGATTGTCTTGAGTCCGACGGGCGTGGGGAATGTGA